>Ga0265320_10000234_pt1 | contig 45689 bp, 55 predicted proteins | sample 4827metaG_FD_202087 | JGI IMG/M metagenome (GOLD analysis project Ga0265320, IMG submission 202087) | Rhizosphere microbial communities from Carex aquatilis grown in University of Washington, Seatle, WA, United States - 4-8-27 metaG | ecosystem: Host-associated > Plants > Roots > Rhizosphere >... | reverse complement strand
ACCCGATCGGGCCATCGGCCCTCCTTGGGCGCTGCTGTTTCTCCTTATCTCTCATCTCAGAAAATTCAACTACCTTCTTTTCAAGACCCTGTATTAGGTTATGCAACAGCTTCTAGTCATTCACGGCGATTCCGATCGGATTCTGCCCATCGCTGTTACCGGCGCTCGCACGCAGAAAGCCGTGAGCGGGGCGCGCCTGGTGACGGTCGAAGGCGGCCCGCACGGCTTAATCTGGACGCACGCTGAAATCGTCAATCGCGAGTTGCTGGATTTCATCGGCCAAAGACGATCCGCCGGTGCGGATGCTTAATCCGCAATCTCCATTGGGCGCTCGATTCGGCTTTCGGCCCGGTCACAAGGTACACTGGGACGGATGAGGAGTCGAAAGAGCAGCAGCGTCGTTTTAATCGTCATCGTAGTTGCGATTGTTTTGATCTGGCTGGTCCACGAAGGATCGCAATCGCACAAGCCGTCTGGAAGCGCGGATTCCAGTCAGGCGCATCTCGGTCCCGCGGAGATTTATCCCGATCCTTCGCGTACTCCCGGCGCGACCAATCCCGACATCACGCAGGACAATATCCGCGAAACCATCTGCAATCCTCGATGGAGCACGAAGTCCATTCGCCCAGCAGAGGATTACACAAGGCGCTTGAAATTCGACCAAATCCGCGAGTACGCCTATTCCGATTCCTCCATGAGGGATTACGAAGAGGACCATTTCATCCCACTCGAGCTCGGCGGCAATCCCACCGATCCGCGAAACCTCTGGCCGGAACCGTTCGAAACGTCCGTCCTCGATGGCGGCGCGCACGCCAAGGACAAAGTGGAAAATTATCTGCACGCGGAAGTCTGCGCAGGAAGCCTTACGCTCGAACAGGCGCAGAGAGAGATTACGGAAGATTGGTATCGGGTCTATTCCACGTCAGTGCCGCATTGAGGCTGCCAATCTACAGCTTCGTCCACGTAGTCAGATCAAGGGCCCCATCCAACATTTCCGGGGCTATTTTCAAAACCGCTTGCAAGTGCGGCGTCGCGAAGTGCGCATCCACGTCCGCCTGGCTCCTCCAGGTTTCATAGAACACAAACAGTGCGGGATCGGTTTGCGATTGGTGCAAATCGTAACTGATGCAGCCCGCTTCGGCGCGTGTGGGAGCAAGTAATTTCAGCAACTCCTGCTTAAGGCGCGATTCCTGACCCACTTTTGCACGCATCCGGGCAATAATTGTGAGTGGTTGACTCATTTCAGCTCCTTTGAATCACACTGGAATTTACAAATCGAGCGTGGGATGCGGAATTTCCTGCGAGGCGACAATCAGTTCGCCGGAAAATGCCGTGCTGCCACTCCGGCGGTTCAGCGCTTCCTCGGCGGAGATGCGTGCCACGTCTGGATTGTTATTATTTTCGGAAAGATGCGCGAGCACCACATAGCGCGCGCGGCCGTCGAAACCCTCCGGATCGGCGAAAAATTCGCTGACTGTGTGATTGGAGAGGTGCCCGGTGCGGCTCATCACGCGCTGCTTGATATGCCAGGGATACGGCCCGACTTTCAGCATATCCAGATCGTGATTCGATTCCAGCATCAGGAAATCCGAATCGCGCAAGTGAAATTTCACCAATTCGGGCATATAGCCGAGGTCGGTGACGATGGCGACCTTCATTCCATCGGCGCGGAAAGTGAATCCCAGCGGGTCGGCGGCATCGTGCGGAATGGAAATCGGGGAAACTTCGATGTCGCCGACGGTAAACCGATGCCCTGCGCGGATGTGCTCGACTTTGTCCAGGCGCTTGTGCGAACTTTCCGGCAGGATGCGCTTCACTTCGCAGTGCGTCGCTTCGGTGAGGTACACAGTAGCGCGCCACTGGCCCAGAATTTGCGCCAGCGAACCGATATGATCGCTGTGTTCGTGGGAAATAACGATGCCGTCGAGCCGGTCCACTTCGCGCCCGACTTCGGCAAGGCGCCGCAGCGTTTCTTTTTTGCCCAGTCCGGCATCGACCAGAAGCCGGGTCCGCCCGGTTTCGATCAACGTGCAGTTGCCCGAGCTTCCTGAACCAAGTATCGTGACGCGCAGACTAATGGTTTCCCCCAGTAGTTCCGTCGAATCATGACAAAGTGCGGAGCTGCCGTCAATGAGGAGTCACCGCAGAATAGGGAGGATTGCATGCCGAGCGAACCGCGTGTACAGTACCTATTCCGGGATCGGCGAACCGAAGTCCCGGAAATCAAAAGTTCCGGCAGCCATCTTGTGGTGGTTCAGCAGGACGACAGGTTAAACCAGCCATCGTAGATTGCGACCTCACCCACTGTAGCGATAGCAGCCGCAAATCGCACTTTGCAGGGAAGAACATAGCCGGCGTGGCGCGCCTTATCATGTTTGGCGCCATTGCGGCCGGCCTGTTGCTTTGGGTGGCCTTGTACAACGGCTATCCCACGGTCTATCCCGACACTGGCGGGTATCTTTACACCGCGTTGTTTCACATTGAACTTCCTCCATTCCGTGCGCCAGGGTACAGCACTTTTATCGAGCAGACCGGACTAGGAACCAGCGCATGGTTTTCCATCGCCATGCAGGCAATCCTGGTCATTACGGCTCTGTCCTACACATGCAAGTACTTGCTCGGGGGTGATTTCAAGTTCCGTGCGAACTGCCTGCTGGCCATGGCGATCGGATTAGCAACGCTGACCAGTCTGCCGTGGGAAGCATCGCAACTCATGCCTGACGTCTTTGCGGGCGTAGTGTTTCTGTGCGCGTTTCTGCTGGCATTTGACGATCGGCTTGGTCTCATCGGACAAATCATCCTGTCCGGCATTCTTGTTATCTCCGTGAGCGCGCATCTTTCGCTTCTGCCGATCGGTCTTCTCTTCGTAGCAATGGTGACCCTTACCAGACTTGCTGATCTGCGGCTCAAGGAAGCGATTGCGGCAAGAACTGTGCTCACTTGGCTACTCTTGCCGGTGATCCCGATTGCATCTGCCGGATTCTGGACTGCGTCACTGAATCGCAATATGGGCCTTGGTTACAAAATTTCGGTGTCGGGAAACGAGTTCTTTCTGGCGAGCCTGTTCGGCAACGGCCTGGCGGCGGATTACTTGCATGAAAGCTGTCCGCAAAAGCCGTATATTGCCTGCCGTCACTTGACGAATCTTCCGGCAACGCCGGGGGAATTCCTGTTCTGGAATCCCCTGCTGCGCGAAATGGTCGGACACGAAGACGAAATGCAGGAACTTGCGCGCGAAACCGTGGTGACCCAGCCGCTAAAATTCGCCGTGATTACCGGCAAGGATACCTTGATCCAGTTCGCGAGAATCCGCACCGGAGACGAAATACGCGAAACCAACGCGCCCAACACGAATGGGATTGTGATTCAGCAAATCTTTCCCCGCGACTCTCCGGCATTCGCGAACTCCAGGCAAATTCGTGGCCTCCTGGGCCGGTTATCGAACGTCGCTGCCGTTATCGATACCGTGGTGTTCTGGCTGAGCGCGTTGGGGTGCCTGTACTTTGCATGGACCAAGCGCTCCGAGAAGTTAAACCTGTTCTTCTATTCAACGATTGCGTTCCTGGTGATCAACGCGGCCGTTTGCTCCACATTTGCAGGCGTGTTCGATCGCTATCAGAGCCGTGTGGCGTGGCTCGTGCCGTTTTGTTTGATGGCGTATGTTTGTGCGGCGGTGGGAGAACGAAGACAAGTGATTGCGTGAGACTTGGGAGGTAAGTGGCATACATCCGCCTTCATCCCGCGACATTCTTGGGGTCCGAGGGCCGATTATTCAGGTTGCTGGTCGCTCAACGCGCCTAAGCTGTTCCTTGCTTCCTCTTCGCACCCTCAGTTTTTCGGCATTTGGAGCGCCCCCCGAAGTACTTCCGCGGTGATACGATCCATCATCTTTCTAATCCCAATAGTCAGGAAAGCTCAGAGTGGGCCACAGTCCGGGGTTGCGATTTCTCGGGACTAATTCCACGCTCCGGCTATGATAGGGAGACGTATTATAAATACGTGGGCACATGCTCGGTATGACTATATGATGGCTGGTAATTAGAGAGCTAAACCGAATGCCGACGGACTTCGATCTGTCCTGGATTCTTCCATACGTGCGCGAGTCGTTGCGTGATCGTAGTTACTTGAACTTTGACCAATTCATTGACGGTGTATGGACTGTTCTCGACCGGGCTGGGGTTGGTAAAGGTATCGAGAAGCCTCCGATTACCCAAGGTTACACGGGAAGGCAATATAATCACGATGCGGCGCATCCTGATATTAGAACTGCTGCTACGGAGGCATTCTATTACTTGGAACAAAATCGATTTATCTTGCAAGGACCCTTGCAAGGACCACCGACAAATGCAACTGCATTTTTGCCTCACGGTCAATTCACGATCACCACTAGAGGTCAGGAATGGGCCAACGGTGCGGAACCGCTTCCTGAAGACTACAACGGCTACATGCGCCAATTCGATCAGACTGTCGACCCCGTTGTTCGCCAATATGTCTCGGAGAGTCTTAACACGTTTATTCGTGGAACTTACTTCGCGTCTGCTGTCATGATCGGAGCCGCATCTGAAAAAGCCATATATCTTCTTGCTGAATCGTTCCTCCCCGCACTCAGCGACCCTGAGAAACAACGAGTACTTCGAACGCGGCTTGACGCAAGAAAACTGGAGCAGCTATTGAAATTCGTGGAAGACATCGTCGTGGAAGGTCATAAAAAGCGCGTTATTCCGTTTGATGTCATGGGTGGAACGACTCGTCATCTAATGTCATTGTTTGACTCGATTAGATTGCAAAGGAACGACGCTATCCACCCGATGAACTTTGTCGTCTCCGCAGACTCGGTGAGATTCATGCTCAACGTCTTTCCTCTCGCGTTCAAGAAGGTACAGGCACTCCAGCTGTGGTGTGACACTCATCCTACGTCGCTTTAGGCTGACCCCTACTCTAGGCTCCTAGGAAGCTACCTATTCCCCAGCGTTAGATAGCGCTCCCGTCAATAAATCCGGGCGATTCCGCCGCGTTTTCTCGAGCGCCTTCTCACTGCGCCAGCGGCGAATCTCTTCGTGATTGCCGCCGAGCAGGACTTCCGGAACCGGCCAGCCGCGGAATTCGGCGGGACGTGTGTAGTGGGGGAAGTCGAGGGAGAGGTGACTGGTGACTGGTGGCTGGTGACTGGTGTTTCGTGCGGCTTCGCTCGCGCCTGCATCGCTCGCGCTAAACGATTCGTTGATCGAGGAGTCTTCGTTGCCTAGAGCGCCGGGCAGGAGGCGCGTTACGGCGTCCATGATTAGCGCTGCGCCCAGTTCGCCGCCGGAGAGGACGTAGTCGCCGATGGAGAGTTCGTCGGTTGCCAGGTGCTCGGCTACGCGCTCGTCCACGCCTTCGTAGCGGCCGCAGAGCAGGATGATTCGGTCCAGTTGCGCGAACCGGCGGGCGGTGTCCTGACGAAATAATTTTCCGGAGGCGGAGAGCAGGACAATTGCGGTCTTCGTTGGGGCAGCATCTGTGCTGGCACTTAGGGGCACGGCATGCCGTGCCCCTACGTCGAGATTGTCTGCTCCGCTTTGAACATTCTGGCCCAGGAGAGATTCCACGGCTTCGAACAGCGGCTCCGGCTTCAGCACCATGCCTTCGCCGCCGCCAAAGGGGCGGTCGTCCACGGTGCGATGGCGGTCATGGGTGAAGGCGCGCAGGTCGTGGACGCGGACGTCCATCAGTTTAGCCTCGCGCGCACGGCGCACGATGCCGTAGTCGAGTGGGCCGGTAAAAAAATCGGGGAAGATGGTTACGATGTCAAACTGCATGGCTGGCACAGTGTACCAAAGCGAGAGACGATGTAGGGCGCAGCTTGATTGTCAGTCGTGATTCATTTTGATTAAAGAACGTGCCCTCTCCGTCCCCAAGAACAGGGGACGGAGAGGCCTCTACAAAAGCGTCCATCCGGCGCGGATTGGTTCTTGTAGAGGCCGCCCGGTTTTAGGGCAGGCAGTTTTTCGTCCCATCGACACCAAATTGAGCCAATACCAGATTGCCCGCAGATAGCCCTTACGCTGTCATTCCGAACGGAGTGAGGAATCTCTCTTTCTTTTTCCACGTGCCAGGAACGGAGGGATTCCTCATTCCGTTCGGAATGACAGCTGTCTTATTTTTTCGACGAACTTGAAGCAGAGCGTTACTAGCCTTATGCGGGAGCACAAGCCACATGCGGCCTTCATCTGTGATTCAAATCGCGAAGCCCCTCTGGAAGCGCAACGTCGATGCGTTTGGCTGCAATGTCAATGCGCGTGCAGAACTCCGCAGCGAGCGGCACTAGGACTTCGCCATCGGTTGTCTCGACAGCCAGCAGCGCGACGCCGCCGGGAAATTCGACACCGCGGACAGCGCCCATCGCCGCATCAGCACCGGCCTCCCACACCTCGCATCCGACCAGCTCGCTGACGTAATAATTCCCGACATCGAGCTTCGCGCGCTTTTCGAATGGAATCTGCACCTCGCAGCCGCGCAGGCGCTCGGCGGAATCCATATTTTCGATTCCCTCAAAATGGAATATGGCCTGGCCGCCGCGGCTGGTGGATAGCCAGCACCTCTGCACTTTCGTGAGGCGCGGCGCGCTGCGGCCGTCGGCAAGCCACACTTCGCGCAGCTCGGGCAGGCGTTCGGGAAAATCGGTGAGGATTTGTGCAGCAACTTCGCCGCGCAGGCCACGCGCGCGCAGGATTCTGGCTACCGTAATTCCGTGGAAGGTTTCGGCAGGCACTCTATTCGAGGATTTCGAGCGTAAGGCGTTTTTTAATTTTCATTCCCGCCGCGCCGAGGATGGTACGCATGGATTTCGCCGTTCGACCCTGCCGCCCGATCACCTTGCCCAGATCGTCGGGATGCACACGCAATTCGAGGACGGTGACCTGTTCACCGTCCACTGATTTCACCTGCACATTTTCGGGATGATCCACCAGAGCTTTGGCTATCGCTTCAACTAGTTCCTTCATGGGCCCCTCCACAACTTGAAATTCGCGGTTCGAATTCGAACTGTCCATCGCTGGTTTCCGAGGGCCAACGGAAACTTTGCCGGGCTGCCGCGAATTCCCGTCGCGAAAGCTTAGGCGATCTTCTGGGCGGTCAGGAAGCTGCGAACGGTGTCACTGGGTTGCGCGCCACATCCCAGCCAGTACTTGATGCGATCGGCGTCCAGCTTGATTTCCGCCGGCTTCTGCAGCGGGTCGTAAGTTCCCACGACCTCGACGGTTCTGCCATTGCGGGGTTTGCGCTTATCGAGCACCACCACGCGATAAAATGGATGCTTCTTCTTACCTATCCTTGCCAAACGGATTGCCAGCACAGAGACTCCCTCCTATAGGGGAAAGATTATAGCTGGTTCCGCGCGTTTGCGATACCCCGCAGGCGATTTCAGCCTGCCGGTGACCCACTAAGACAGATGCCGGATTGGGGCGGAGGGTTTCTCGGAAACAATCCAGGCAGGGATTTGAGGCTCACGACGCCCCGGTCAGTTTGCCAAGGCCCTTGAGGCGGCCCTGAGCAGCGAGGGCGCCGTATTGCTTCATCATCTGGCGCATCTGCAGGTACTGCTTGAGCACCTGATTCACATCCTGCACGGAAGTGCCGCTGCCCTTCGCGATGCGTTTGCGGCGCTTGCCGTCGATCAGGTTGTGATCGTTGCGCTCGGAGTTGGTCATCGAGTTGACAATGGCTTCGATGCGCTTCAGGCGCGATTCGTCCACCTGCGCGTCTTTCGGAATGTTTGCCAGCGGGCCGATTTTCGGGAGCATGCCCATCACCTGTTCGAGCGGACCCATCTTGCGAATCTGGCGCAACTGGTCGCGAAAATCTTCGAGGGTGAATTCGCTGCGCCGCAGCTTGCGCTCAAGTTCGGCGGCTTGCTTGAGGTCCACGGCCTGCTCGGCGCGCTCAATCAACGAGAGGACGTCGCCCATGCCGAGGACGCGCGAGACGATGCGCTCCGGATAAAAGGCGTCCAGCGCGTCGTATTTTTCGCCAGTACCTACGAACTTAACCGGCGCGCCGGTTACTTTTCCGATGGAGAGCGCCGCGCCGCCGCGAGCATCGCCGTCCAGCTTGGTCAGCACGACGCCGGATAGGCCCAGCCGCTTGTGGAATTCGCCCGCCGAGCGCACCGCGTCCTGCCCGATCATGGCGTCCGCAACGAACAAAATTTCCGCTGGCGCCAGCTCGCGCTTCAACATGCTTAGTTCATCCATCAGTGTATCGTCGATATGCAGGCGCCCGGCGGTATCGACCAGGATCACGTCGTGCGCGGAGAGCTTGGCTTCGCGGATCGCGCCGCGCGCGATTTCGAGAGGCTTGTCAGTGCCCGGACCGGGCCAGCACGGCACGTCCACCGCCTTGGCCACTTGCGCAAGCTGCTCACGCGCCGCGGGGCGATAAACGTCGGTGGAAACCACTAAAGGCCTGTGGCCATGGGCGGCGAGCCACTTCGAGAGTTTGCCTGTCGTGGTCGTTTTACCGGAACCTTGAAGCCCCACAATCATCCAGACCGAGGGAGGGCGGGAGGCGAAAAGCGGCTTGGCGTGCTTGCCGAGCAGCGCTGCCAGCTCGTCGCGCACGATCTTGATGACCTGCTGATCGGGGGAGAGCTGCAGCAGCACTTCGGAGCCCAGCGCCTTCTCGCGGATGTTCGTTAAAAGCTCATCGGCCACGCCGACGTTGACGTCGCCATCGAGCAGCGCTTCGCGGATACCCGCCAGCGCTTCGTCCACGTGCTCCTGGGTAAGCTTGCCCTGTCCGCGCAGGTTCTTGAAAACTCGCTGGAGCTTGTCTGTCAGATTCTCAAACATCTGTCCGGATCCCCACTGTGACTCGCAAGATCATAGAGCGTTCCCTATTCTAGCAGGATGGTCATAGTCTTGCGAAGGCAGCTTCCTTTCATTCATGGGTACTGTTGTTCTGTCCGGGTAAAGTCAAGCCAGATTGGCGCGGAAGAAGTTAATTTCATTTGTGCGCGCATGGCGGGAGTAATACGATGGGCGGCGTTTCATTTTCCCAAGGCTACACAGATCGGAGCAGAGGGCATGGTTTCAAGGCAACTCTATCGCGATGGAATGTCCCTATTCGCCGCGGCGGTCCACATAGTGACGACGGATGGCCCAGCGGGAAGCACCGGGTTTACTGCATCGGCGGCGTGCTCGGTGACGGACGATCCTCCGACGCTCCTGGTCTGCCTGAACCGTGCCAGCCAGTTGCATTCCATTTTTCTGGAAAATGGAGTGTTCTGCCTGAATACCCTGGCCGCGGATCAGCGCGACCTTTCCGAATCATTTGCGCACCGCAGCGATATGACCATGAAAGAGCGGTTTGCTTTGGCAGAGTGGGGCAAAGCTGAGTCTGACTCACCCGCTTTGCGCGATGCGCTGGTTTGCTTTGATTGCCGGATCTCGGATGCAAAAGAAGTCGGAACGCACTGGGTCATTTTTGGAGAAGTTCAGAATATACGAATCTCCCACAGCAAGGCGGCATTGCTATACGCTAGCCGCTCCTACCATGAACTTCCCTTGTCAGGTTCGAACCGCTAGTAAGAGAAGGCCCAAAACGTGGGATTCGGAATTCCGGGCTAGTGGCTATCGCCGTCGTGGTCTACATCTCCGGTTGCTGCCGGCTTGCCACCGGTCGCCAATGCCTGCTGAGAGGCTTCGCTGATCGTAACCGTGTCTTGGGGGGCGGATTGATGGGCGGTTGTCTGCGCCTTGTTCGAGGGTTGAATAGATTGCTCTGTCTGTGTTTGCGCGTTTGCTGCTTGCAAAGATTGAATCGAATTGCTCATGGATTACCTCATCAAAGGGCACATCGGCAAACAGGGAGAAGAACCTTAGCATCCAAAATAACAAAATAAATTGTTTCAGGATGAAACAGGGCAGTCTTCACCAAGCAGGGCAGAGCATATTTCCATTAAATGAAAAAAGAGGAAGCCATGTAGGCTTCCTCCTTCAAACACTCTGAACTTGCGGGCAAACTTTAGCTGAGCGGGGTACTGGCGGATGTTGCTGCACCGCTGGGATCGGAGCGAATCACACCACTTTGGTTCGTGAAGAAACCCCTCTGGCCAGTCGAACCAACGGTCACAGGCGTGGCCGTGATCCCATACGAGGAAGTAGGTGTCCCACTGCCTACATAGACGAACGTATAGCCAGACTTGGTTGCTGGGTCCTTGCCAAGCACGGAGTCGACCAAATCAGCAGTCGTGGAACTGGGCGTGCCGCCGCTAGCGATTGGCCCCATAGAGGCAAGAGACGGGGGATAATTTGAATAGGTGGTCGAATACGCAACGGCCGACGTGTTCAGCGTGCGCAAGGTAGCAACAGCCGAAGCTTCATTGGCTGCCATCTTGGAACGCAGTAAGTTAGGAATAGCAATCGCCGCAATGATCAGAATGATCGCGACAACGATCAATAACTCAATCAACGAGAAACCCTTTTGTTGCTTTTGCATCTTTCCTCCAATACTAGAGAGCGGACTTCAATGCTATTCCATCTTAAATGGAGCAATCGCATAGCCAATGGCCTTCGGACTGGAGAATAAATAAGGGCCGCCTTCAACACACTTGTTATCATCAGTCCTTGATAATGGATCGACCTTAACAGACTGCCGCAATCGAAATTGAGCCTGTATTGGCGAGAGAAAGTGACGATATATGGGTGTCGTGCCGCAGAATGTTGTCAAATATTGTTACTTTTACACACTTGGGAGTTTGAGTCAGATATGAGAATAAGCCGCTATTTAAGACTCTTGGATTACTATCCTAATCTGTACGTAGCGCGTGACCCCTTTCGTTTCTGAAAATTCACGTCAATTAAGCTTTTCATGTCATTAGTTTGGAGCCATTTGACTGACAGGGGCATTCCCCTTATCGACGAGAATTATGGACGTTACAGCAGCTGCGGTACCAACGGTGATAAGGGCGGGCACTAAATTTGGGCTCACCACCCGATTCGAATGCTCTGCCACCGCTTGTGAAATATCTGTTGAATTCTTGGCGTACTGCATTTCCTGGGGCGTTGCGGGCGATGGTCCCTGGAAGGTACCGTCTCTCAAAATCACGAGCTTCATGTTAGCAGTCGTAATTCCAGCCTGGTTTCCGGCGAGGTTTGTAAAACTGACCGCGCCTTCGAACACGATTAGCTCCGTAAAATCCGGAGTTGCCAGAAGATAGAAATCCGTGCCAACCAGGCCCGCAGCGCCAGCCGGGGTGCGAATTTCGAATTTCGCCGACGGTCGCGTCAGTTTCATGACCTTTCCGCGCATGCGTCCCACGGCAAGGTCGAGCACGGTTTGCTGACTTTGCGCGTCATGCTGCAATATGCGCAGGGACGAACTCGAACCCAGGTTCAATAGTGAGCCGTCATTCAAAGTCACGTGTGCGCGGCCCGAGGCTCCGCTCTGGAGCACATCATTCCAAAATACAGGCGCAAGGGAGGCAGCCGCCAATTGCAGCGACGCGCGATTGATTTGCACTTCGGGAACCATGCGTGAGATTTGCCCGGCGGTCGGGGTCGTTCCGGCTTGCGGGCCTGCTGCTTGCCCACTCAGGGCTTCCAGGTTGGCCACGTCGCCGGCGTGAAGCCGGTATGGCATATCGATGCCGGCCGTCAAGATGTCTGCCATGCCTGTCACTGCTGAAATTTGAGCATTCTTTGCACTAAGACGAATCTCAACCAAACTCGACACTCCACCGGAAGCAGCAACGTTCACCCGGAAGAATGGCCCCGAAACTAGAAACGCATTCCCACTCTGCGAACGAACTTGAACCCGCCCGTTGCGCAGGTTGACGCCTTCCGATTCCACGACGAGTTCCGTCGATGGAGCAACCAGAACCAATCCATTGCCAAATTGCAAAGCCGCTGAGGAACCCGCACCCAGCGTGACTACATCCGAGCCAAAAAGTGTTGCGCCGCGATCCAATCGCGCCCCGTTCAGTTGCGCGTTTGCACCGGAAACGCCAACGGCAGAAGCGCGAGATGCTCTAGGGGTAGATGCACTGAATGTAGGCTGCCCGGAGAATACTATGTATGCAAAAACAAACGAGAGAATCAGGGATGCCGTAGATGACTTCGGAGAGTGCCACCGAGAGCTGCCATCAAAGCTCGAGTTTCCCAGCGGCGATGTCAGGAAAGTGGTCTTCATTTCCTCCAGAGTAACGATTCATGTAAATAAGAGTCAATTCAACACGGGCGCCGCAGCGCGTATGCATAACCCCTAACCAGCAGGTTAGGCGAATGAGTACAGGTTGCCTGAAACTGCACATTTGGCATGGGCACAATCTCACGCTTTCGGCGGACGCGTATAATTGAAGCATGAGAAGCTCGATGGGATTTGTGAGTCTTCTGGTTACCGCGGCCATCGCTATCGGGGGATATATGTTCTACCTGAAGCAGGCCTCGCCTGGGCCAGGCATGGTGGCGACACAAGCCATCAGCACCACGGGCGTACAGAACGATTTGGTCTCCATCGCGCAGGCGGAACGGATGTATTTCGCACAAAACGGTTCCTACGCGGACCTCGCGACTCTGGAATCGAGCGGAACAATGAACATCGCCCGGACGGGTCGCGATGGCTATACGTATTCGGTGGACTCCTCTGGCAACTCGTTCACCGTTACGGCTCGATATACCGCGCCGCTTCCCGAAATGCCGCCAGGCGTGGCCCCCCCGCGCTTCCCGTCGTACACCGTCGATCAAAGCATGGAAGTCCACCAGGGCAACTGAGCAGGTCGCGCGGTTAAATCCTCCCGCTTATTGCGTACGCCTCTTGTCGGCGACGGTTACTCCCCCTACAGCGAAATTGGTTGTAGGCACGTCCACGAACACGACGTGCGTGGTTTCGGGCTTCGTGCCCGCTTCCTCGATCAGCACCTGCGTAATGCGCTGGGCTACCTTGCGCTTCTGATCTTCTGATCGTCCTTCGAGCCACGTGATATGCACATTCGGCATTTCGATATCCTCCGGAATCCGCCCAAGAGTCTATCGCGAAAGCACGAGCCTGAAAACCGTCCTGCCGCTGAAATGCGAACCCGGCGCGGCGTCTCGCCTGTGCTAAAATACGGCGCGGATGCACCCCCACCTCAAATACCTGATCGAGCTGCAAGCCGTTGACCTCCGCCTGATTGAAATTCGCGAACGCATCGGCCGCTTCCCAAAAAAGCTGGCGGAAGTTGAGGGCCGCGTCACCGCCGCGCGACAGCAGATTATAACCGCGAAAGAATCGCTGACAACCAGCCTGAAAGAGCGCAAGACATACGAAATGGACGTGGAGCAGTGGAAAGAGCGCGCCCGCAAATACCGTAACCAAAGTTCCGAAGTCAAAACCAACGAAGCGTACAAGGCGCTCCAGCACGAAATTCAAAATGCCGAGGATGAAGCCGCCAAGGCCGAAGACCGCCTGCTCGAGCGCATGATGGCCGGTGAAGATTACGAGCGGCAACTAAAGGCCGCCGAAGTGACCGTAAAACAAGTGGAAGCAGCCACCAACGTGGAGCGGCAGACGATTCAGTCCGAGTACAATGCCGCGCAAAAGGAATTAGCCGCAGCGGAAGCGGTTCGTGCCGGAGCTGTCGCTGCCGTTCCGGAAGACCTGGTCGATCACTATGACCGCATTGCAAAACGGCATGGCGGAATCGCTCTGGCCGAAATCAAGGGCGAAGGCTGCGGCCAGTGCGGCGTTCACATCCGGCCGCACGTGATCCAGCAATTGCAGCGGCCCGGAAACGAAGAATTCTTCCACTGCGAGACTTGCACGCGTATTTTGTATTACTCGGACCTCGCAGCCGCGCAGGGTCCCACATCCGCGGCAGCGTCTAGCCATGAAAGCTAGCGCCCCTGCCGCCTGGCGCTAATGGAACCCATGACCAAACGCCAACCGCGAACCTCCGGACATCTGTTTGCTGAACCTGAAGCGCCGCAATCGAATACGGAAGGCGTGTACACCGCCAATATCGACGGGGCGGCACGCGGGAATCCCGGCCCGGCTTCCTATGGCGTTGTGTTGCGCAGGCCCGACGGCAAGCCGCTCGAATCCCTTGGAAAATATATTGGCCGGCATACAAACAACGTCGCCGAATATTACGCCCTAATCGCGGCGCTGGATTATGCCGCCACAAAAGGGATTAAACGATTGCGCGTGCAAAGCGATTCACAGCTGATCGTGAATCAGATGAAGGGGCTGTATAAAGTAAAGCACCCTGACCTGCGCCCTTTGCATGAACGCGCGAAAAAACAGGCCGCGACTCTTGAAGCGTTCACGATTCAATATATCCCCCGCGAACAGAATCGCGAGGCCGACGCTGCTGCCAACGCCGCGCTCGATAACACGAGTGGCGTCAAACCCGCGTTTGGGGCCGAATCGCCAAAAGCCGTGAACTCTGCCCGCACAGAATCTCGCGAGTCGCTTTCCGCCCCGCGCAAAATTCGCGCGCGATTCCGCGATGGTGTGTTAGTTCCCGCTGAACCGCTGGGCTACGGCGAAAATGAAGAACTGGAACTTACGATTATGAGGCGGGGTTAGTAGGACAGACTTCAGTCTGTCCGGTTTTGGTTTGTTGGCCTTGGTTAAACTAAAAAACAAAACCAAAAACGCACAGGTTGAAACCTGTGCTACTTGAGTGCGTACGACCTATACAGCGTATCGCGCTGCGCGGGGATATATCCGGCATCGGTAATAATGCGGCGCAGTTCGCCTTCGTTGGTGCGATTGGTCACTCCTGCGGCGAAGACCACGTTTTCCTCGATCAGGATGCTGCCAACGTCGTCGGCGCCGAATTGCAATCCGACCTGGCAGACTTTAATTCCCGGCGTAAGCCAGCTTGACTGGATGTGATCGATGTTGTCCAGATACAGTCGGCTGATGGCGAGAGTTTTCAAGTAATCGACAGCGGTGGCTTCCTGCACTTTTTTGCCGAGCGGCGTGTTATCCGGCGCGAACATCCACGGGATGAACGCCGTGAATCCGCCGGTATCTTCCTGAATGCGGCGCAGGCGTTCCAGATGATTCACGCGGTGACGATACTCCTCGCCGCAGCCGAACATCATCGTGGCCGTAGTGCGCATGCCGAGCGAGTGCGCAACGCGGTGCATGTCTTCCCATTCGTCAGATGTGCATTTTAATCGCGAGATGCGCGCGCGGATTTCATCGTCCAAAATTTCCGCGCCGCCGCCCGGAATCGAATCGAGTCCAGCGGCCATCAGGCGCGCGATCGTTTCGCGCACGGTCAGGCCGGAGACTTCCGCGATGCAGCCGATCTCCGGCGCGGAGAAGCAGTGCAAGTGGACTTGCGGGAAACGCTCTTTCAGCGAGCGCAGAAGGTTTTCGTAATACTCGATGCGCAGGTCGGGATGCAAGCCGCCTTGCAGCAGTATGCCGGTGCCGCCCAGGTCCAGCATTTCCTCAATCTTTTTGTAGATCGTCTCGAACGACAGCAGGTAGCCTTCCTGCGATCCCAGCGGGCGATAGAACGCGCAGAAGGAACAGTATTCGGTGCAGAAATTCGTGTAATTAATGTTTCGGTCGATCTGGTACGTGACTACGCGCGGGTCGGTTTTCTTGCGGCGCACTTCCATCGCGGCCATGCCGATACCGATCAGATCGTCGGAGCGAAATAGGTCGAGCGCTTCCTGTTGTGTCAGTCCCATGGATCAATTGTCCTTCACAGCTGATGCGCGATGCTGGCAGCTCCGACGAATTCCAACTCTCGGGCTTTCGGAATCAAGCCGGCACGGGCGCACTCCTCATAATATAACCTGAGGCCCGCCAGGTTTTCCTCATCGAGGGAGAAATCGATATTTTCGCTCAGATACCGTTCCAGTTCACGGGGCGGCAGATCGAGCTTCAGTGCCGCGCCTTCAGCGATGTCATTGATATGTGCAAGTCCATATTCGCGAGATGCCTGAAAGTCCGCTAAAATTTCGGGCGTAACCGCGCTGCGCCGAGCCACCCAAATTGCTAACACGCAAGGCAGTCCGGTCATCTCGCGCCACTGCTGGGCCACGTCGTAAATAAATAATGTTTGCACATTTTTGACAGGATGATCGCCCTCATCCAAACCGCAGCAGCCGCCTCCCGGAACTTTGCCTTCGAGCGCGTCCATCTGGAGGCGAAGCCGCAGCGCGGGATCGCCGATGATCAGCGCGGCATCCGCGCGCTCCATCATTTTCTCTGCATCGGGTGGCGCATCGATGAATTCGGGAGCGATCCGCCAGTGCCCATTGCAGAGCAATCGCACCAGACCGACCGAACTGCGCGAATTGGTATCCAGTGCGAAGCTCCGCGCCTGTTCGATAGGCACTTTCGAAATGACGAGGATGCTGCGCACTTCATTCTTGGCTGCGACCGCCATTCCCGGCAGCGCCACGACGTTTTCCATTCGCTGATACTCAATCGCCGGAATGATCCCGACGTCCACACTGCCTGCGCGCAGGTCTTCGGCGCACTGTGACGGCACGGCAAATGAAAGGTCGTAGCGTCCCGCGAGAGGTCCGTCCGTGAAGCCCCAGACCAGTGGCGCGGTATTCAGAAATTCGACGATGGAGATACGCAGTTTGCCCATAATCGTTAACAAGGGGACACTTCAATATAGCACAGCAGGTGGAGGCGCCCGCATCCACCCAACCGAACGCGATTTACTCGATCAAAACATTAGATTTGACAAGGCATCCCCATGTAACTAGCATGGTTCCAGTCAGCCGATCTTCTGTTGTAGGGGGCTTTATGACCCGCGAATATGATCTCTTCGAAAGATTCCCCGACGGTTCTTCGCTGTGGAGGACTTGCGTTTCCGGACTCGGCAATACCCGGTTTCAACTCGAAAAGCTTGCCCAAAAATCGAAGAATAAGTTCTACGCAATCGACGTAACCGTCGGAAAAGTCCATTACCTTCGCCTGGAGCGGGATGCGTTCAGCTTCCGCTCGCCAAAGCGATCGGAAGGACGGAGCAACCAAGGAATCGCATAGGAACAAGACCGGCGAGCTTAGCCCGCGATGATTCACCCACCATTAAATTGACACCATTGGTGACACGGTAGTACAGTCCAGCCAGCGTGGAACTAGAAGCTTCCCTCGATTGGCTGTCGCTGTCGATGACGCCGGGCCTTGGCTCGCGCTTCACCGGGAAATTGCTGCGCCAGTTCGGCTCGCCTGCCGAGATTTTCCGCGCCTCCCTGACGGAACTGGAGGCTTGTCGGCTGCCTTCGGCGCCAGCGCGGGCCATCCAATCGCATAGCGCGCACAAGGACGCCGAGGCTGAACTCGCGCGAGTCCGGGCGCTTGGCTGCCGCCTGCTGAATTGGGACGAGCCGAAATATCCCCAGCGGTTGCTTGAAATTTACGATCCGCCGCCGCTGCTTTACGTGCGCGGAGACCCGAGCGTCCTGAACAAGTATTCGATTTCCATGGTCGGCACGCGGAGGCCTACGCCATACGGCAACCAGGTCGCGGAACGCCTGGGGCGTGACCTTGCCGGGCGCGGTCTTACCATCGTCAGCGGGATGGCGCGGGGAGTGGACAGCTCAGCCCATCATGGGGCGTGCCAGGCGGCCAGCGGCGCAACCGTCGGCGTGCTGGGCACGGGCGTGGATGTCATCTATCCGAAAGAGAATAAGAAAATCTTCGCCGAGGTCGAAAAGCGAGGCGCTCTAATCAGCGAATTCCCTCTGGGCACTCATCCCGCTCCCGAGAACTTTCCCATCCGCAACCGGATCGTCGCCGGAATGTCTCTGGGAATCGTAGTCGTGCAAGGTGCGCAATATTCCGGCTCGTTGATCACGGCCCGCCTGGGCATGGAATTCGGCCGGGAGGTCTATGGGGTTCCCGGCAATATCACGGCGGACGTCAGCTTCGCGCCCAACCAGTTGATCAAGCAAGGGGCAAAACTGGTGACGTCGTGGGAGGACGTTGTTGAAGAGCTACCCACGGAAATCCGGGCCGAGCTGTTTCCGGTGGAGACCAGTACGTGCGAGGAACGGGCATCCCTGTTTACGGCTGCTCTCTCGCCACTCGAAAAGAAGATATTCGGCCTGCTCAGCGAGGACGAATCAATCCACATCGATGAGCTGGTTGAAAAGGCAGAATTAACATCTTCGGAAGTCCTCGCGGCGCTGTGTGAAATGGAAATGAAGGGGATTGTGCGACAAATGCCGGGCAAACAATTCTTTAAAGTCTTGCTGTAAACGTGCCAAAGGGCGAGAACGATTTTCCCGCATCTGACTGAAAATCAAGCCTCTAAAACAAACAGTCTTCATGCCCCAGAATCGGAAACGACACATCCTGCATCTATCAATCGTTGACAAAGCACTGGCCGGAAGGACAGGCTTAGGGGAAAGGAAAGGAAACAATGCTTCCCTCGGGGAGCGTTTGGGACTACAAGATCAGATATGGGCAGATCATTAGTTATCGTCGAATCGCCGGCAAAAGCGAAGACGATCAATAAATATCTCGGCCGCAACTATACGGTCAAGGCATCGTACGGGCACGTAATGGACCTGCCCAAGAAGGAATTGGGCATCGATATCTCTCACGGTTTCGAACCAACGTACGAAGTAAGCCCGAGCAAGAGTGATGTCGTGCAGGCCCTGCAGAAGGCAGCCTCAACCGCCGACGCCGTCTATCTGGCGGGCGATCCGGACCGCGAGGGCGAAGCGATCTGCGCGCATCTGGCCGATGTGCTGAGCGGGCCGAAGCTCGAATTCCCCACTGCGGAAGAGATCGAAAAGGAAAAACAAGAGGCCAAGGAAGAGCGCAAGAAAAAGGGCAAGAAGAAAGCCAAGAAGCCGGTAAAGAAGGTAGTGGCCAGGGGCAAACCGGTCATCGCCCGCAAAAATATCTTTCGCGTGATGTTTAATGAAATTACGCCCAAGGCGATCAAGGCCGCGTTCGAACATCCCGGCGAGATCAATGCCAACCTGGTGGATGCACAGCAGGCGCGCCGCGTGTTGGACCGCCTGGTCGGATACAAGATATCACCCCTCCTATGGGACAAAGTTCGACGGGGACTCTCCGCCGGGCGGGTGCAGACAGTGGCTTTGCGCCTGATTGTGGACCGTGAGCTGGAGATCCGCGCGTTCATTCCGGTCGAATACTGGACCATTCATGCGGTTCTGACGGCCGGCCAGCCGCCCGCGTTCGAATCGAAGCTGACCAAGTTTAAGGGCGAGGATATTGAGGTCCACAATCAGGCAGAAGCCGACGCCATCGTCGCTGCGACGCGGGGGACTCCGTGGAAGGTGGCCAGCGTCACACAGAAGGAGAAGCGCCGCAACGCGCCTCCTCCGTTCACCACTTCGAAACTGCAGCAGGCCGGTTACAACCGGCTGGGATATACGGCTAAGCGGACCATGTCTCTGGCACAGAGACTCTACGAAGGCGTGGAGTTGGGCCAGGAAGGCTCTGTCGCGCTGATCACCTATATGCGTACCGACTCGGTGCGCGTTTCGAACGACGCGCTCGACCAGGTTCGCGGCCTGATCGGATCCAACTACGGCCCGGCGTATCTGCCGGAGAAGCCAAATTTCTATAAGTCGAAGAAGGACGCGCAGGAAGGCCACGAGGCCATCCGTCCCACCGACGCTGCCCGGACGCCTGAAGACGTGAAACCGTTTCTCCCCGAGGACCAGTTCAAGCTGTATCAGATGATCTGGCAGCGCTTTGTAGCCTCGCAGATGGTCCCCGCAATATTCGACCAGACTACGATCGATATTTCCGCCGGAGATTACACATTCCGCGCAACCGGATCGGTGCAGAAGTTCGATGGCTACCTCGCCGTGTACCAGATCGCCAGTGGGGACGACGAGAACGCCGAGGAGGGCGGCAAGGCTCTGCTGCCGCCGGTGACGGAAGGCGAAACCCTGAGCCTTGAAAGTATTCGTCCCGAGCAGCATTTCACCGAGCCGCCACCGCGATATTCGGAAGCGACGCTGGTAAAAGAATTGGAAGACAAAGGGATCGGGCGTCCTTCGACCTATGCTTCGATTATTTCGACGATCGTCGATCGCGAATACGTGACGAAAGATCAGGGCCGCTTTTCGCCCACCATGCTGGGCGAAAAGGTCAGCATACTGCTGGTCAAGAGTTTCGAAGATATTTTCGACGTTGGATTCACGGCCCGCATGGAAGAGGAACTCGACGAAATCGAAGAAGGCAAGCTGCCGTGGCGAAAATCGGTTAAGGAATTCTACGGCCGGTTTACCCAGGATTTGGAAGTGGCCAAGGACGAAATGGAATCCTACAAGGCCGGAATTCCTACTGGGCAGAAGTGCGAAAAGTGCGGGGAGGGAGAGCTGCTGGAACGGATCAGCCGCCACGGATTTTTTCTGGGCTGCTCGCGTTATCCCGAATGCGATTTCATCCGCGACCTCTCACCGGAGCTGCCTCTGGACGATGGAGAGCCCAAAGTCGAGATGTGCGATAACTGCGGCCGCGAAATGATTATCAAGCGCGGCAAGTGGGGCGCCTTCCTGGCGTGCACCGGCTATCCGGATTGTAAGACAACTCGCCGCCTGAAAGCCGGCACGAGAAAAGCTCTTCAGCCCGATGAACTGCTCGATGAGAAGTGTCCGGAGTGCGCCTCGCAACTGGTGAAAAAGCACGGCCAGTACGGCGAATTCATCGGCTGCACGGCTTACCCGAAATGCAAATACATCCGTTCGAAAACGCTGGGCATCAAATGTCCCAAATGCGATGCGGGTGAACTGGTCGAACGCGTAGCCAAAAAAGGGCGGCGGCGGGTTTTCTACGGTTGCAACAAGTATCCGGAATGCGACTTCACCACTCCGCACCAGCCGATTATTGAGCCGTGCCCGAAATGCGGCGCGGCATTCATTGTGGAAAAGCGCGGCAAGACAGGGGTTGTCCGCGCTTGTTTGAAAGAAGGTTGCGACTGGGAAGCTGTCCCGCCGATCCCACCCTCGGCGATGGCAACTCCCGAACCGGTAGGAGCAGTCAAGGTCTAATCCAGCACTTTGCTACTAACTTGAAGTGGATTTTCGGTCTTGAGTGCCTTGGTTGCTCAGCATTCGCTACGGTCAGCAAGTTCTGCCGGTGAATTCTGAAAATTAGCGCACAGGTGGGGGACATGAAATCCGCGGTAGGCCAATTCCTGAAGTATCTGCGCTCGGTACGCAATGCTTCTCCGAATACTCTGCACAGCTATGAGATCGATCTTAATCAATTTCTCGCATTCCTGACGCCCCCCGAAACCGAAACGCCAGCCCTCGTGGACGTCACACACCTGATGATTCGTGAATTCTTGGCCCATCTGCACGACTTGAAGCTCGAAAAATCCTCGATTGCCCGCAAGCTGGCTGCAATTCGCTCTTTTTTCAAGTTTGCCGTTCGCGAAGGAATGATCGTACGGAACCCAGCGCGCCTGGTGGCGACTCCCAAACTGCCCAAGCGGATTCCTCCTGTATTGAGCGCCGAGGATTTGAATACATTTCTGGAGGGCATAATTGCAACGCCCGATTCCGGTAAGGGCACGCGCAGCGGCTCCAAGGATGAGCATCATCTGCTGGTGAAACGAGACCGGGCGATTCTGGAACTGCTCTATGCTTCCGGCCTACGGGTCAGCGAATTGACAGGATTGAACCTTGTCGATGTAGAACGGAAGGAGCAGATGCTGCGAGTGCGCGGCAAAGGGAACAAGGAACGAATTGTGCCATACGGCGGGAAGGCGGAGCAAGCTCTTGAAGCATACGGGCCGGTTCGCGAGGATATTCTGCGGCGTGCGCGAAGCCATGGCGACTCCCAGGCGGTTTTCTTGAATCACTTCGGCACCAGGCTGACTCCCCGCTCGGTGGCGCGCATCGTGAAAAAGTATGTGCGCTTGATCAACGTGAACTGGGATATGCACCCGCATTCGCTGCGCCACGCGTTTGCCACCCATTTATTGGCCGACGGAGCCGATCTGCGCGCAATTCAAGAACTGCTCGGTCACTCTTCGTTGTCGACCACGCAACGCTACACGCATTCTTCCATCCGCCAACTGCTCGAAGTGTATGACAAGGCCCACCCTCACGCGTGAATCCTCGGCGTATAGAAACTCATTGGACTAGTTGGCGGTCTTGATTTCGGGGCCTCTGGTTCGCCGTTTCCGAAAGAAAAAACCTAGGTGCCTTGCGCTGCATTGACGGCAGCGAAACGGCCGCAGGAGCGTGGGCAGAAAAATGGTCCAGCCAAGAAAGCCTCGATGCGAGCGCAACACATCCTCGCTGCCGCAAAGAGGGCATCGTCGAGTTCCCATCTTCAACGAGACTGCATGTATCCTGGCCATAATGGTGACTGTTTCGGAATCAATTTTACGTCGGCTTCTTCCGCTCGGAAAGCACCTTTGCCCTCAGGCACCGCATGAGATATCCTACTAAAACTTTTTGAATCTTTGATTAAAGGTGAGATCGCTGATGCCTCTGGGATGCCTGGCCAAAGTTTTCGAGTTTGTAACCAAGACCATGCAACAAATCGGCATATATTTTATCTGTGGAACGGCAATCGCGCTGTTTGTGGCGCCCGTAGTGTCTTTCGCGCAGACCGATGAAATTCAAGTATATGACGCATCCATTGCTGAAAAAGGGAAGTTCAACCTAACGTGGCACAACAACTATACGCCGCGAGGATCCGATACACCCGCGTTTCCCGGTGCGATCATTTCCGATAAATCGCTCAACGGCGTACCCGAATGGGCGTACGGCGTCACAGACTGGTTCGAACTGGGGCTTTACATGCCCCTGTACAGCATTTCGAAAGACCGCGGCGGGTCGCTCAACGGCTTCAAACTCCGCACGCTATTTGTGCGTCCCCATGCGGCAGACCACACCTTCTTCTACGGCATGAATTTTGAATTCAGTTACAACGCCACCTATTGGAACCCGAAGCGCGCTACCGCCGAAATCCGGCCCATTGTCGGAGTTCATCTGCATCCGGTGGACCTCATCTTCAATCCGATCCTCGACACTTCCTATGACGGGTTCAAAAACCTCGACTTTGCGCCGGATACTCGAATCGCCTATAACTTCAAAACCAAATGGGCGGTGGCGGCGGAAGAGTATTCCGATTATGGCCCGCTCCATAAATTTTTCCCCGGAATCGATCAGTCCCATCAGATGTACGCCGTTGTCGACCATAGCAGCAAGCTCGTGGATGTCGAATTCGGCGTGGGATTTGGACTGACTCCCGCTTCGGACAAAGTAACCTTGAAACTGATCCTGTCTCGCGATCTGAACTAGAAAGTTTCCTTTTTGGCGATTACTTTCAGGTTCGCATTGACGAGCAGCCTGATTGCCCTCTATAATCGCAGTTTCCGATTTGAACCTGGAGGGGCGATGTACGCCGTCATTCGTAGTGGAGGCAAGCAGTACCGTGTGGCACCGGGAGACACCGTAAAGGTGGAAACAATTCCCGGCAAGGTGGGCGGAAGCGTCACCTTTGGAGACGTTTTGGCCGTGGGCACGGATGAGAAGAAGCTCTTGACCGGACCCGACGCTGCGAAAGCGAAGGTCGTGGGCAAGATCATCGCGCAGGACCGGCATCCGAAGGTCAAAGTCCTCAAGTTTAAGACCACCAACCAGTACAAGATCTGCACTGGCCACCGGCAAAACTATACTGCCATTGAAGTTAGCGGTATCGAGCTGTAGTTTTCGTTACACTCAAACGACAGCGCTCAAATCGATTCAGGCAGGCTCCATTTGGAGCTTCGACTTTACTCTGGCGGGCTTCAAGTAAAGCCCGCACCCGGAAGGATATTCTCATGGCACATAAAAAGGGTGGCGGCTCCTCAGTAAACGGGCGCGACTCACAAGCACAGCGACTGGGAGTGAAGCGTTTCGGGGGCCAGTTGGTCCACGCCGGCACGATTCTGATTCGCCAGCGAGGCACACGGCACAAGCCCGGCCTGAACGTCGGCCGTGGTAAGGACGATACGCTGTTTGCGCTCATTAACGGCGTGGTGTTGTTCCAGGATAAGGGTCAGGATGGCCGGTACATCAGCGTGCTGCCGCCGGAGCAGGCTGCGGCGCTGGCAAAGCCCGCGCCCGTTGCTGCTGCAGCTGAATAACGGGAGTTCGAATTTTGAAGGCGTCCCGACAGCGTCGGGACGCCTTTTTGTTTTTTGGCCTGAACGCAATACGTGCAATTCGAACTTACAGGTCATATGCTTGATTGCAGCGGAATGGATTTCACATGTTTGTCGATGAAGCAAAAATTTATATAAAGGCCGGAGACGGTGGAGACGGCTGCGTCGCTTTCCGGCGTGAAAAATTCGTGCCGCGCGGCGGCCCTGCGGGTGGCGACGGCGGCCATGGCGGCAGCATTTACCTGGAAGCAAATCCTCACGACAATACGCTGCTTCGTTATCGCTATAACCGCGAGTTCAAAGCCGATCGTGGACGTCACGGCGAAGGTTCGAATTGTTCCGGCCATGCCGGGGAAGACATGATCTTGCTCGTCCCTGTGGGCACCGTTGTGTTTGACCAGGACACCGGGGAGCAAATTTCCGATTTAACCAAGCCCGGCCAGCGCGTATTAATCGGGCAGGGTGGGCGCGGAGGACGCGGCAACCAGCACTTCGCCAAGCCGTGGCACCAGACACCTCGCGAATCCGAAGAAGGCACGCCGGGCCAGGAACGCAACCTGCGCCTCGAATTGAAATTGCTGGCCGATGTGGGACTGATCGGTTTTCCGAATGCCGGAAAATCAACGCTCATTTCTCGCATATCCGCGGCGCATCCCAAGATTGCGAATTATCCGTTCACCACTCTGGAGCCGGGGCTCGGTGTGGTTTCCGCTGATGGATCGCCCGGAAAGCCTTCGGAAAGAACCGGAGGGCGCACATTTGTTGTCGCCGATCTGCCGGGACTGCTTGAGGGCGCGCACACCGGCGTGGGCCTGGGCATTCGTTTTCTGCGGCATGTGGAGCGAACGCGGCTGCTAGCGCACCTGATTGATACCAGCGACGCATCCGACCGCGATCCTGTGCACGAATTCGAAATCATCTGCGGAGAGCTTGCCGCGTTCAGCGAAGAGCTGGCGGCGAAGCCGATGATTGTCGTGGGCACAAAACTCGACGCGACTACGGATCGAACTCGCCTCGACAAACTGCGCGACTTTTGCGCATCGAAGGGACTGGAATTTCACGCAATTTCTGCCGCCTCGGGCGAGGGAGTGCAGCAATTGGTTCGAGCGATGGCGGATGCGCTGGATCGTCTCGCACCCAAAGAACTGCTGGAAGAAGAGCCGGTTGACGACATACATGCGGCGGAGACGGGCGATTCGACACCACACGAGGCTTCCCGTCCAACGGAGACCCGTTGAGCGTGAATCCGTCGAAAGGACATGCGATTCCCGGCGAAGTTTCGCGCGAGCGCCGAGTGGCATTATTTGGCGGCACGTTCGATCCCATTCACATCGGTCATCTTGCCGTCGCACGGGCAGCCGAACGTCGCTTCCACCTGGACGAGATTCATTTCATTCCCACAGGCAAACCGCCGCACAAGAATCGCAGCGGCATGGCCCTTTACGCGGATCGCTACGCGATGGTCGCGCTGGCGTGCGCGGATCACACGCGCTTCATCGCATCGCTTGCCGAATCGGGGCACGGGCACTCCGGCAAGGACGTCTATTACTCGGTGGATACGGTCCGGCGGTTCAAACAGAAATTTCAGGGGACAAATACACATCTTTATTTTCTGATGGGAGCGGATTCGTTTCTGCACATTCCGTCCTGGAAAGATTATGAAAGTCTGCTGGGACTTTGCGACTTCATCGTCGCCAGCCGTCCGGGTTTTCGCATCGAAGCACTGCGACTGGTGATTCCGCCGGAACTATTTGCGCATCCCGGCTCCGCGAACGCGCCGCTCGATCCGCGCGCCATCGCCTTGCGCCGCACATCGGTTTACGTGCTCGATACCGTCTCCAGCCATGTTTCGGCCACAGAGGTACGCGAAAGGCTGGACCGCAACGAAACGATTCATGGGCTTGTGCCTCCGCGCGTAGAGGAATACATTACCAAGCAGGCTCTTTACCGGTAAATGTGAAAAAGGATTCGTTACAACCCGGGCTTCGCGTAGCTATCGCCGCCGCACAGGAAAAGCAGGCGGCGGAAATCACGCTGCTCGATTTTCAGGGGCTCGGCGCGTTTACTGACGGTTTCCTCCTCTGCACCGGATTCAGCGCGCGGCAGGTGGATGCCATCTGCGAAGAGATCGAACAGCAACTGGCAAAAATCGGAATTCGCCTGCAACACCGCGAAGGCAAGGGCGACGCCGAATGGATGCTGCTCGATTTCGGAAATTTCCTGGTGCACGTTTTCACCGAGCGCGCCCGGCACTATTACGACCTCGAGCGCCTGTGGCGCGCCGCTCACCGCATCGATTTCACCGAGCCCGGAGCAGCCGAGGCTGAAGGATGAGCGAGCCTCGAATGCGATGGATCGCCGAAGACCCGGCGTCGAAAGCCCTCATCGAACTCGCGCAGAAGGTTGCGGAAACCGCCACAACGCTGCTGATCGTCGGAGAAAGCGGCACGGGCAAAGATCATCTGGCGCGATTAATCCACGAAATGGGGCCGCGGCGCGATGCGCCGTTCCTGAAAATCGATTGCGCAAGCCTGCCGCAGGAACTGGTGGAATCGGAACTATTCGGACACGAGCGCGGCGCATTCACCGGCGCGGTGGAGCGCAAGCTCGGACGGCTGGAAATGGCCGGAGCCGGAACGATCGTCCTGGATGAAGTCGCCGCCCTTTCCCCCGCAACGCAATCGAAACTCCTGCGCGTTCTCGAAGAGCGCCAGTTCGAACGCCTGGGAGGCACGGAAACCATCTCCATTGACGCGCGACTGGTGGCGTTAACCAACGCCGATCTCGCGCGCCTGGTCGCGGACGGGCAATTTCGACAGGATCTTTTCTTCCGCCTCAGCGTTCTGACGATTCCGGTTCCGGCTTTGCGCGAGCGCCCGGCCGATATTCTGCCGCTGGCGGATGCGTTGCTTGAGCGTGCGGCGCGTGTGCATGGCCGCCAGGGCGCTACATTTGCGGAACCCGTCAGGCGGATGCTGGCTTCCTACAGTTGGCCCGGAAATGTGCGCGAACTCAAGAATAGCATCGAGCGGGCGCTGGTTTTCTCCACCGCGTCGGCTCTGACGTCGGAGAATTTTCCGGAGTCTGTCCGAAATGCAGGTTCCGGTATTTCTGGTTCGCTACGCTCTCTGGAACAGATTGAACAGGAAGCCATTCGCGCCACGCTCGAGGCCATGCGCTACAAAATCAGCCAGAGCGCGAAAATACTGGGAATCAGCCGAAAGACACTGCTCGACAAGCGCAAGAAGTACGGCCTGAATTGAACCGGCACACGCCGCGGAAAAAATGAAAATCCGCATAATAATTCTTGGAAAAACACGGCGTCCGGAAATTCAGGCGCTCGTGGAAGACTACGTGGCGCGCATCCGCAGATTTGCTGAAGTTGACCTTACGGAATTGCGGGAAGGCTCCGCAGCCTCGTTGCGCAAGCTTACGATCGATTCCGGAGCGACCGTTGTGTTGCTCGATGATGCGGGGAAACCGCAGACATCGGGGCAGTTCGCCAAGTGGCTGGGCGAGACGCGAGACCGAGGCACGCGCGAAATCGTGTTTCTGTGCGGCGATGCCGAAGGTTTTCCCGACGCGTTGCGAAAGCGTGCCTCGCACAAACTTTCGCTTTCTCCGCTCACCTTCTCGCACGAATTGGCTCGCGCGATGCTCACCGAACAAATCTATCGCGCCTTCGCCATTCTTGGCGGGCACCCGTACCCAAAGTGAATTCAGGCGCCGACGTGCGCGGCGATTGCTTCCTCGTCGAGAATAACTATGTCGCTTGCCAGGTAGGGCGCTTCCTTACCGCAACTGCGGCAACGCACGATGGTGATATGGTGTTCCAAGTCTGAAAATATTCCGGCAACCGTCAAAGCGCTCGCGGACTCGGGAACCGTCGTATCCATCCCGCAATGAAGACAATTCACTTCCGCTTTCCTTTTGTTTCGCCCAGCGTTCATGGCCCCACCTCCGAATTGGGAAAACAGTTCGTTCCCCAGCAAATTAAGATTACGCCCGCGTGAAGGGGAAAGTTGTGACGGCAATCACAGCTCCTCGTGGTCGGGAAAAACTCTACATGTAATTGATTACACAGTGTTTATTATTCATAGAACTCGCAGGCAAACGCTTTTTACGGTGCTTCCCTGTAGGCGTTCATCAAGGTTTAACATTTGCCCGGTAGCCTGACTGCTCGCTTATGGCAAAGGCTGCACCCAAATCGCGTCCCCGCAAGGCGACTTCAACCAAGAAGCCGGGCAAAAAACCGGTCAAGACCCTGCAATTCCTGCACAAGCCTTCGTGCGTGACCTGCCGCAAGACGCGCCGGCTGCTGGAAAAGCGCGGATACCATCTGAATTTCCGCGATATCACCAAGAACCGGCTATCCGCCGCGGAACTCGCCAAGCTGATCGGAAAGCGCGACCCCGAAGATTTTCTGAATCCCCGCAGCGAGATATACCGCAAGAAGAATTTGAAAGACGATCCTCCCTCGAAGCGCGAAGCCGTCGGCATGATGGCCATGAACCCGGACTTGATTCGTCGGCCCGTCGTCGTCGCCGGCGGGCGCGTGGCGATTGGCTACGACGAAAACGGGAAGATTCGGTTTTAAGCGCCGTCAATTCCCCCTATCGACGGTAATTTCGAATTCAACACAGTTCGTTGTTCCTGGCGCTTCTCGCGCTTGATCGCTGCGTAGAGTTGCTGTTCAACAAGTCTTTGATACACGACCCACGCCTGATTCGACTTCCACGTTATAATGCAGCGTGGCTTTCTCTCTCCCCGTTTCGCCGGTGGTTCCACCCGTAAAAGGAATGGGTGTGATTCTCGCGATAGATTACGGCCAAAAGCGCTACGGCCTCGCGCTCTCTGACGAGAGTGGCCTGACCTCGCGGCCCTTTGCAACGTGGACGCGGATCAATCGTCGGCGCGATCTGGCACGATTTCGCGAATTGGTGCGACAGCAACGCGTGCGCCGCATTGTAGTCGGTCTTCCGTTGCATCTGGACGGCAGCGCCAGCGAGATGTCGGAGGAAGCAAAACGTTTTGCTGCGCGCGTCGAAAAAGCCTTAGGCCTACCGGTGGAAATGATGGACGAGCGATTGAGCTCTTGGGAAGCCAAACAAGACACCTCCGCCAATCAGCCAAGGCAGCGAGCGCACACTCCGCGCTCTGGACGGCCTCACAAGCCACTCGACGACGTCGCCGCCGCCGTCATTCTGCGCGATTATCTGGAGCGTCAGTGCCTGCATAACGGAACGCGAGACTGACATGCGCCGATTCCTGATTCTCGTTTTCCTGCTGCTGATTGTTGGGGCGGGATACGCGTATGTTGCGTTGTATCTGCCTTACCAGGGATTCCCGACTGAGGGTGTTTACGTGGACATCCCTCACGGAGTGCCGCAGCGCACGATTTCGCGGTTGCTGGCCGAAAATGGCGTTATCCGCAGCCGTATGGCGTTCGAAGCGTTGTGCCGCGCGCGAAAGCGGCGCACACTCGAAGCCGGGGAATACTTTTTCGATCGACCTGTCACGTCCTTCGATGTGTTTGACGCGCTTGCAAATGGCCGCGTGTACGTCAAGGAACTGGTCATCCCCGAAGGATTCACGATGTTCGATATCGCCGATCTGGCGGCCAGCGAAGGATTCCTCAGCCGCGCAGATTTCCTCACCTCTGCCGGCGATCCATCGCCGATAACGGACCTGGCTCCCGATGCGCCGTCGCTCGAAGGGTTTTTGTTCCCCGCGACGTACGAATTTCCACGCCATATGACTGGAAAAGATATGACCGCCGCGATGGTGAAGCATTTCCGGCAGGTCTGGAACTCGCTCCCGCAGGCGGATGCGCCGACTCCTCACCAAACGGTTCAGGATGTCGTAACGCTCGCTTCGCTGGTAGAGCGCGAGACCCCGCGGCCCGAAGAGCGCCCTCATGTGGCGGGCGTATTTACGAACCGGCTGCGCATCGGCCAGCCGCTGCAATGCGATCCCACAGTTGCTTACGCGCTCACGCTTGCCGGAAAATACAGCGGCAAACTCGACGGCGCGGACCTGAGTTTCGCCTCTCCCTACAACACATATCACAACAGAGGCCTGCCGCCGGGTCCGATCGCCAATCCGGGGGAGGCATCGCTGCGCGCCGCGCTCGATCCTTCGCCGACCGAGGACTTCTACTTTGTGGCAAATACCGAAGGCGGACATTTCTTCAGCAAGACCCTTCGGGAGCATAATCAGAATGTAGCGCGGTACCGTCACCTGCTCGGACAGGCGCAGGACCAATCCACCGGCCAACCTGCGACAGCATCCGTAAACAAGTACAGCCCTGCGAGGCTCCGATGACACATTCGGATCACCCGACGAAGAAGCAAATGATTTTGGAAATCGCGCGCGAGATGCCTGTCCCACGATTCACACCCGCCGAGGTGGAACAGATTCGCCGCCAACTCGTGGCGCGCCTGGGCGCATCCGGAAAGACGTCGCCCGACTACATCGCCGGAGTGCTCGAAACCGCGGGCATGCGCATTGTGTGGTCCACTAAAGCGGACACGGAGGGGCAATACGAAGAGGAGTTTCAAGACCTGCTCCATTTTGCGACGCTGGAAGACGCCGAGATGTGCATTATGCGGCTGGATGAATTGCTCCGAAAATTCAAACAGGAAGAGGAACCTGCCGCCGTTGAGCGCGTGCTGGAAGTCGCGCGACTCGGCCGTCGACGCGCGAAAATGATCGCGCGCAATCATAAAGTGGAGCCCGAAAAGCGAGCCGAAAAGGAAGAGATTACGCAATGGTTTAAAGTGTGGCTGGAAACCCCTGATGCATTTTTCGACTGGCTGGAAGTGCGCAAGTCCTCGCCCGATTTTCAAAGGCGTTTTGCAAAGAGCAATGCCGCCGATGCCTGATCCCGCGATCGCCGATCTTCACTATGTGATAGAAGTCGAACCCCTCGATCTGGGACAGGATGTGAAAGCTGTGGGCCTTGACCTGATGGAGGTCGAAAGCCGCGAACCGGCGCGTGGCAGCATCGCTGCGCAGATTTGGGCCGCCACATTGCCCGCGCTGGCCGGCACAGAGCCCTGGGCCCTGGACTTCTTCGCCCACCTCGATCGTGTGCGCGAGTATTGCCGCTTGCATGAGATCGCCTTCGAAGATAAATCCTCAGGACATTCCCTGATCGTTCCTGCACCATCACCGGAGTCACTGGTAAGGATTTGCGAACTCTTCGCCAGTGAGACCTTCGGCGCGCGCGCAGGATCGCTGGTGACCACCGGTGACTCTAAGGTGGAAAATGAACTGGCTGGCCATGGAGTGGACGCGTATCACGCCGCATTTCGCAATTACGCGTTTTGCGCCGTTTGCGACCTCGAAAACGGCTTTCTGACCCTGCTGACCGAAAAGCTATGGACCAGCGAGGTGCTTCGCCGCGTCAAACCGGCTGTAGCAAGTTTTCCCGTCGAAGTTGCGCGCCCGCAGTGAATGTAGTGGACCGAAAAGAAACACCCATGTTTCATTGACTCCCATCCATGCGGTTGTTAAATTGATAGTTTGCTTTTTAGAGGAAATAACCTGAGTAAATATAAACGAATTTATGTCTTGTTGGCATTCCTGCCAATGATTGCGTTGGGGTGCATGTCGATCAAGACCCGGCGTGACGTCAAGAAAGAAGAAATTCGTCCGCAGATGGAGTCGGGCGAAGATCAACTGATAGCCCGCTATAATCAAGAGGCGGGTGCGGTCAACACCCTTCAGGCAACGGTCGATCTCATTCCCAGTACGGGTTCCACGTATAGCGGCGTAATCGAGGAATATCACGACGTTCCCGGGTTCGTTCTGGCGAAGCGTCCTGCAACAGTGCGCGTCATAGGGCAAGCGCCCGTCGTCGCGAAAAACATCTTTGACATGGTGAGCAACGGCGAGATTTTTCGGATTTTTATCCCGTCGAAAAACGCATTTTTGGTTGGCTCAACTTCCCTGGTGCGCCCCTCAAAAAAGCCGATTGAGAATCTGCGCCCGCAGCACGTCGTCGAGGCGCTGTTTTGGCCCGAGCTTGCTCAGGACTCCAGCGTCCTGTTTGAGCAATTCAATTCCGACCCAAGCCGCTTTTATATCCTTACGGATCTGCGCAGGCTCGAAAACGGCAAACTCGAGCTCGCGAGGAAGATCTGGTTCGACAGGGCTGATTTGCAAGTGTCGCGCGTGCAACTTTACGGTACGTCTGGCAGGCTCGACTCGGACATTACCTATTCGGATTGGCAATCGATCGCTGCAACCCCTGCCGCTGGCTCGCCGGCAGCTTCGCAGGGCAGCTACCCCCGTGATATTCATATCTGGCGCCCGCAGGACGATTACAAGCTCGAGATCCGTATCGTAAAGCTTACGGTAAACGAAGATATCGCCGCAGACCGGTTTGAGTTGGCTCAACCGGAAGGAACCGACCTGATCCACGTTGGCGAAGACCAGCCCGGAAGACAGCCATGATTCGGCAGCTGATTGTAAACAACGTGATGCGCCGGCCGATTCGGACGGTTGTCAGCGTGATTGCGGTCGGGGTCGAAGTGGCGCTGGTTATCCTGATTGTCGGGCTCACTAGCGGGCTGCTGAATGAGACCGCCAAGCGAATCGAAGGGATTGGCGCGGATATTATGCTGCAGCCGCCTTCAGCCTCCGTTTTTTTGGCCTTCAGCGGCGCGCCCATGCCGATCAAAATCGGCGAAAAACTACAGGAGATGAAGTACGTGCAGGCCGTGGCCCCGGTGCTTCTGCAATTCAGTTCCTCGGGCGGCATGGACATTCTCTACGGAATTGATCCGAAGAGTTTCCGTGAGGTCTCCGGCGGATTTGTTTTTCTGGAAGGGCATGATCTAAGTGCTCCCGACGACATCCTGGTGGACGACTGGGAGGCAAAAGCAAAGCACGCCGTGGCCGGAGGAACTCTGCGGATGCTGGATCATGATTTTCACATTGCCGGGATTGTGGAGCACGGAAAAGGGGCGCGCATGTTTGTTCCCCTCGAGACGTTGCAGAATCTTTCCGGGTCCCACGACAAAGCCTCGGTCTTCTTCCTGAAATGTACCCGCTCCGACCACACTCAGGCGGTGATCGACCAGATGAAGCAAATTTTTCCGCGCTACGAAATTCGTCCGCTGAAGGATTTCCTTTCCCTGATGAGTTCCGCCAATCTTCCCGGCCTCGATATCTTCATCGAAAGCATGATTGCTTTGGCCGTTTCCATCGGCTTTCTGGTGATTCTCCTTTCCATGTACACCACGGTGATCGAGCGCACACGCGACATCGGCGTCCTGAAATCGATCGGCGCGTCGAAGAGCTACATCATTCGCGCGCTGCTGGGAGAATCCGTCTTTATCTGCGCAATTGGCATCGTTGTGGGGATCGTCATGAGTTATATTGCGCGGGCGCTGTTTCTTTCCTCGTTTCCAACTCTCTCCATTCTGATTACGCCGGAATGGATTCTGAAGTCTGCCGTGATCGCCGTCGTCGGGGGGCTCCTCGGGGCCAGCTATCCCGCTTGGCTTGCCAGCCGCAAGGACGCGATTGAATCCCTGTCCTATGATTGATCGCGTTTGATTAATCGCAGGTCTAGTCAGAAATGGCAATCGCGTCTACAATAACCCAGCCTGCCGATGTGCTCTTTTTCACAAGGAAATCACGAGTGGAACCGATAGTTCTGACGGAAAATCTCTGGAAGCTGTACCGCGCGGGAAAGGTCGATGTTCCGGCCCTTCGCGGTGTTAATTTCAAGGTTCTGCCAGGCGAATTTGTCACGGTGATGGGCCCTTCCGGCTGCGGCAAATCCTCCTTGCTGTATGTAATCGGCGGCCTGGCGCAGGCCTCAAAAGGGCGAGTGCTGGTGGATGGCAATGATCTGGCCGCAATGAACGATGCGGAACGCACCAAGCTGCGCCGGCATAAAATCGGCTTTGTATTTCAGCGCTTCAATCTGCTGCCCACGCTGGACGCTCGTGGAAACATCGCCATCGCGCAGCATATCTACGGGGATGGATTCGATCCTCACCGCTTTGAAGTCGTCACAAAAATGCTGGGGCTCACCGACCGCTTGCCTCATCGTCCGGGAGAGCTTTCCGGCGGCGAACAGCAGCGCGTGGCCATTGCGCGGGCAATTATCAACGAGCCGAAAATCATCCTCGCCGATGAGCCCACCGGAAACCTGGACACCAAGAATTCGGAAATTGTGTTATCCATGTTGCGTCAGTTAAACAAGGAATTGGGCCAGACCATCGTCATGATTACGCACAACCCGGAAGCGGCCGTATTTTCAGACCGCGTAGTGCACATGCGGGATGGCGTGATCGTCGATGGCGTGCCCGCCGATTGACATGCGAACGCTCTGGCGAGCCATTAAGCGCGTTTTGTTCTGGTCCTACGAGCGAGGGACCTGGCAATATGACATTGCGGTCGCGGGGATTACACTGTTCGTTCTATTCTCGCCGCTATTGATTCGGTACAACGATCAACCTCCAGTCGGTCCTGCACCCTCGCAAGCCTTAATCGAATTGCGCAGCATGTCGCCGGGGCAGGTCGCGACATATCGCGTGGATGCGCGCCTGCTCGCTTCGCCGTTGCGAACGCCCGAGCTTGAACACGACCTCCATCAGACCGTGCAGAAGAACGTCCAGGACTTGCACCAGGGACGTTTCCAGATACTGCGCATTGAGCCGATCCATGGCGAGGGCGATACCGTGGCGTACTACGACGTTTCGATTAAGCCGTAGCCTTCAGCAGATTATTTTCAGTTGGACAGCCTGCGTTTCATCTCGCGTTCGTATTCCGGGAAATAACGGCTAATCACTGACAGATCGAAGCGGCTGAGGATGGATTCCTTCGGTTCTCGTTCCAGAAGGAATTCGAAGGATTTCCGCACGAGTTCTTTCGGTTCGATCTTTCCGGCGGTAAGCTTCGCGTAATCGTTGGGGCTGACTGTGACTTCATGGGTCGTTTCACTGCCAGATTCAATTACACGAACGCGGAATTTCAATTCATCTATCTTTTCGACAACGATTCGTGATGCCACAGTTTTCCCCTGCTCAATCGAACTGCTCTGGTAGCACAGACTTCAGTCTGTGCGGTTTTGGTTTTCATCGAGTCCGGCAAAAAGCACACAGACTGAAGTCTGTGCTACTTAAATGCCGAAACGTAGTACGAGCTGCGATGCGTGAGCGTGGCCCCGCTCGGAACCTTTTCATCTCCGACTAAATCGACGCGCAAGGCGCGCCAGCCCGGTCGCGCCGTTCCGAGGGACGGATAATATCCAAGCGTATATTGGGCGCTGATCGCGAGCGCTATGCGGCGGTAAATTTCCGTCAAATTGCCAGTTTCGCGCAGAAAGTAAAGCTGGCCGCCGACGCGGCGCGCCAGTTCCGCAAGGTACAGCGTGTAATGCGGCATGTCCTGTTTTCGCGATTCGGAAGTAATGAGCATCGATGTTTCGTTGGCGGCCAGCCATGCGGGCGTCATCCCGCGCGGGCGATTTTCGGTAGAAACAATGAACAGCGCAATGCCGTCGGAGCCCAGCTCCCTTGCCACGTCATCGAATGCGAGGCGTGAGGCGGCAGCGCCCGACTGCGGCTGCGCGCTGTACGGGTCCCACGTGAGGCCCAGGCCGCTGTCCTGCCCATCGGTGAGCAGTACAATGGCTTTTCTTCCGGTGTGCCCCTGAAATAATTCCCGCGCAGTGTAAAACAAGGATTCGTAAATCTTAGACTCGCTGGAATTTTCCACGTGCGCAAGATATTTCGATTCGATGGCGCGGTCGAGCAATCCGCGGCTGGTGGAAAACGGCATTAGCAGGTGCGCCTCGGAAGAAAACGAAACCACGGCGATTTCGTCCGCTGGCGACAGATTTTCGGCGAGCGCGTGCGCGGCCCCGCGCATTTCCTCGAGCTCGTGAAAAATGCTGGGGCTGGCATCCACGATCAACGCAATGCTGGCCGGGGTAGCCGAAGCATCGAACGAGGAAATCTCCTGCGATACACCATCTTCGAACAGAGCGAAATTATTTTTATTCAGCCCGCGGATTTGCGTGCCATCGGGAGTCGTTACTGTGCTGGGCACCTGCACCATGGTGACGCTCGAACGGATTGTTCCTTCTGCTGCAGGAGATGAAGAATCATTCTTGATGGAGCGCAACTCACCCGATGTCGGATCGCGTGTGAGAGTCGTGTCGTGTCCGAGAGCCTGCGGACGCGGGAGCTTTTCGGATTTTGTGGAACGGGACGCCTGCGCGCCCGCTACACAGGGATACGCGAAGGCTAAGCATAGAACAATCAGAAGCGTGAACGCTGCGCGAGGATTCGATCGAAGGCTTCGCAACACGCCCCCAGTATGACAGATGTGGTTCTACAGGTCGAAATCGCGCAACGGTTTTTCGGCGGGCTGGTCTTTGGCTTTTTTAAGTGCTTCCTCGAACTTGCGGTTCAACGCGTCTTCCTTTTTACTCTCGGCTAGCCAGGAATCGCGGAACTTATCTTCTCGCGTGCGCGCCTGCTCAGCGAGGATGCGCGCGGCATCGCTAATGTCCACTTCCGGCGCAGGCCGGGCCGCTGCGACATGCGAGAGCACCACGGCCAGTTCGGTATCCACTGTGAGCCTGGCATCGCAGCACGGGCAGTTCACTTCGATCGACGCGTTTGGCTTCTTCGCCATCCCCCTATTCTACGCCAGAAAATGGCTCGTGGCTCCACGGAGCGATATCAAAGAAAAAGCGAAAGGATTTCAATGCACATGGCACTGAGTTCACGGAGAGTACAAGACGGAGCCTTGGCAGCGGAAATTCAAGTACTTGATTTATGAATGCAGAGGATGCAAGATTCCGGCATGGCGCTGGAATTCACCACGTCGTACCTCAAGGATACTTCCGATCTGTTCCGGTATTACAAGCGGCTTGGCGACCGCGCCATGCAGCAGGTATCGGATGAGGCGCTCTATGCCGCGCTCGACTCGGAAGCCAATTCCATCGCGGTCATCGTGAAGCATCTGTCGGGCAACATGCGCTCCCGCTGGACGGACTTTCTCACCGCCGACGGCGAAAAACCTGGCCGGAATCGCGACTCGGAATTCGAAGCTCCTCCGCGCACGCGAGCGGAGCTACTAGCAAATTGGGAATCGAGCTGGACACTCCTGTTTGACGCGATCGCGCCGCTCGCGGAATCGGATTTGAACCGCACCATTCTGATCCGGAAAGAGGCACATTCCGTGATGCAGGCAATCAACCGCAACCTCACGCATACGGCCTACCACGTCGGCCAAATTGTTTTTCTCGCCAAACATTTTTCCGGGGCGGGATGGAAATCGCTTTCCATCGCTCGCGGAAAATCTTCGGAGTTTAATTTTAAAGTTGCTTCGGGGAAGCTGTCGCAGCGGTGATTTTGGTGGGACTGACTTCAGACTGTCTGGCTTTGGTTTTGTTGCGACTAAAAAAACCAAAGGCGGACAGGCTGAAGCCTATCCTACTATTAGGCCTTGCTGAATCCCGGCGCCGGGCGCAGTTCCGGTCGCGGGGCTTGTTTCGGTTCCGCGCCGGGGAGCGGCTGTGGCGGCGAAGGCGGAGTTGGCCGCACCTTCTCCGGCAGCGGCTTGTTTTCCAGAATTAGCTTCAGTTCCGCGGCATCGAGAACTTCTCGTTCCAGCAGCGCCTGCGCGATCCTCTCGAGAACTTCGCGGTTATTTTCCAGAATGCTGTGCGCGTTTTCATAACCCGCAGTGACGATCCGGCGCACTTCCTGGTCGATGTGAATGGCGGTATCTTCCGAGTAGTCGCGGTGCTGCGCGATTTCGCGGCCCAGGAAGATAGCCTCTTCCTTCTTGCCGAAGGCCAGCGGCCCCAATACGCTCATGCCCCAATCGCAGACCATCTTTCGGGCGATTTCCGTGGCGCGTTCGATGTCGTTGCCGGCTCCAGTGGTGATGTGCCCGAGAAAAATCTCCTCGGCGCAACGGCCACCCATTAGAACTGTCAACGTGCCTTCGAGATATGTCTTTGTATAGGTGTGTTTGTCGTCAATGGGAAGCTGCATGGTCAAGCCCAGGGCCATGCCGCGCGGAATAATCGTGACCTTGTGCAGCGGGTCTGTACCCGGGGTCATTGCCGCGACCAGCGCGTGTCCCGCTTCGTGATAGGCAGTGTTGCGCTTTTCCTCGTCGGACAGAATCATCGACTTGCGCTCGACGCCCATCAGGACCTTGTCCTTGGACATTTCGAAATCGGCCATCATCACCAGCTTGCGGCCCTGGCGCGCGGCCCACAGTGCGGCTTCGTTTACCAGGTTGGCCAGATCGGCGCCCGAAAAACCAGGCGTGCCGCGGGCGATGACCGAAAGCTCCACGTCTTCCGACAACGGAACTTTTCGCGTGTGCACGCGGAGGATTTCCTCGCGGCCTTTGATGTCCGGCCGAGCCACCACCACGCGGCGATCGAATCGGCCGGGGCGCAGCAATGCGGGATCGAGCACGTCGGGTCTATTGGTTGCCGCGATCAGGATGACGCCTTCGTTCGATTCGAAACCGTCCATTTCTACCAGCAACGCGTTGAGGGTCTGCTCCCGCTCGTCGTGTCCGCCACCCAAGCCTGCTCCTCGATGACGTCCAACTGCGTCGATTTCATCGATGAAGATAATGCAGGGAGCATTCTTCTTGCCCTGTTCGAATAGATCGCGCACGCGGCTCGCGCCAACGCCTACGAACATTTCCACGAAGTCGGAGCCGGAAATCGAGAAGAACGGAACGTTAGCCTCGCCCGCAATCGCTCGGGCCAGAAGGGTTTTTCCCGTTCCTGGAGGCCCAACCAGCAGAACTCCCTTCGGGATGCGCCCGCCGAGCTTCTGGAATTTTTGCGGATCTTTCAGGAACTCAATAATTTCCTGGAGCTCTTCTTTCGCCTCGTCGGTGCCTGCAACATCTTTGAAGGTAGCCTTCTTCTGTTGCGCCGTAAGCAGCCGCGCGCGCGATTTGCCGAAGCTCAGCGCTTTGTTTCCGCCGGCCTGCATCTGGCGCATCATGAAAATCCAGAACGCCACGAGCAGGAAGAGCGGCGCCGCGTTCAGCAGAAAGGTGACCCAATCGGCGCGATTCACTTCCTTGATGTTGATCAGAATCTGTTTGTCGCGCAAGGTCTTGGCCAGATCGGGCGCGGATTCCTTGAACACAGTCGTTCGAAACTTTTTTGAAGGTTCGCGATATTCGCCCTCGACTTCATAGCTGGTGGGTGACAGATACAACGTCACTTCCTTGACGTTGCCGCGATCCACTTGCGCCATGAACTCGCTATAGCTGGGTTCTTCTTCGCGCGCGGAGGGATTGCTCTTCGAGACCAGCGTCCAGAGAAGGACGCACAGCATGATGATGAAGAGCCAAAACATGATAGTTTTTAATGTCGAACTCGGGTTCACTGATTACCTCACCTGCCGGATCTTTCCGGCATGAGCGACGCGACGCCATCATACTGTCGCGAGGCAATGTAGGGCAGATTATGAATCCAGCTGCAACCTCCGGCCAAGCCGTACCCATCTGAATACTTAGATGCAACCGCGCAGCCAAAGTAATCTGGAAGCTCACTCACGGGAGCCGCCAAGCTTGCCCTTGAATAAACAGCGAGTTCAGGTATCAGAACTCTTCCGCACGAATCAATACACTGGTCCTTGTTTTCGAACTCACTGCAAATTCATGGGCAACGGGACACTTTAGAGCCCAAGCCAGCGCCCCTGCGCTGGTTAATACAGGCCATGATGTGCGATCCCGCCGGGGGATTCGAGACTCGAGAAGCATCCGCTTCACTTTGCGGATGCCGCGCCGCCGATGTGGATGATAGGAATCACCCGGGAGCCAGTTTCGGAAAATCAACGGCCAGCGAAGCTTGTCGAAGTCTATTACATCCAGCCCCTTAGTAGTTTCCCCCGAGCCTGAATGCCAGTCAATGACTTTCAGATTAAACCGCCGGTGGATTTCGGGAATGACAATATCGGCCGTTTCCGATCCGGCGGGAAGGGGAATCTCGTATTCGAACTTGCGGCCCACGGCACCGTTTGAAATGGTCTTTCCAACGCCTGACCCCTCGCATGCAGGAGAAAATACCAGACGTTCGAACTGGCGCTCCACCCGGACTCCGGGGAGCTCAATCCGCGACCCGCTCTGCGACTGTGTGGCCAGGTGCAGGACATCCTCGACGTGCCCGGAGGTCAGTTGGCGGCGATCGCCGCGTACTTCCAGGAAAATCCGCCGGACCAGCCGCCGAGTAAGCGCAAGCGTGGCAGGAGCGGGCATAAATGGAAGTGGACGCAGTAAATCTGAAATAAGGATTGAGAACGTTTCCGACGGCTCAGGCGAGGCCAGCGCTGTGAAGCGTTCCTCCTCCATAGAACGCCAAAACGTCTCTTCCTCGCTTGCATGGGCAGCTAGGCGTCCCAGGTGAGTGACAGCCGCTGGATCAAAGTCCCGTTCCAATAGCGGCAGTAAATTGTGACGGATGCGAGCCCGGGTGCGAGAAGTGTCCTGATTGGTCACATCCTCCCGCCACGGCTGTCGCAATTTACCGAGATAATTGCGCAAGTCTTGGCGTCTGACATCCAATAACGGTCGAATGATCTGGCCGGACACCGGATGGATGCCGGCAAGGCCGGTGGGACCGGTTCCGCGAAATAGACGAGCCAGCACAGTCTCTGCCTGGTCATCGGCCGTGTGCGCGACCGCTACCCGGTGCAGGCCCTTTGCGGATGCAGCGGAGGCAAAAAACTGGTAGCGCAGGCGCCGCGCGGCATCTTCGAGATTCCAGCCGTTGCGCCGAGCTTCTCCAGCAACATCGGCGCGGCCTGCCGCAAAATCAAATCCAAATTCACGTGACAGGGCCGCAACAAACTGTTCATCCTGGTCTGCCTCCGCGCCACGAAGTTGATGGTTGAAATGCAATACGACCAGCCGGATTCCGAGTTGCGCTTGCATTTCGCCGAGAAGCCGCAAAAGCGCCACAGAATCCGCGCCGCCCGAAGCCGCGATGCCAACGTTATCCCCCGGGCGAATCATCGAATGTCGTTCGATGGTGTCTAAAACGCGATTTCGAAAGTTCAATTGCATTGAAAACCGACGAATGTGGTACAGGCGTGCTATTGAATGTTAGCAGCAGACCGGCACCCATTACACAATAATTAGGACAGGAGAAGCTAAATGAAGACGTACAAGGAGAACCAATCGGAGTGGGGCTAGGCGATCATTGATTCGGAACGAGTACGCGTGCGGTGGCAATCCGCGCGTCTTCGGGTACTTTCATAAACGTGTACGCCCACGAGACGGGCAACCACATGTCTGTAATCTGGAAATAGTATTTCCAGAATTCATGGTTCGGGTACAGATTGTTCAGGGCATAGCTGGCAGCGGAGAGACTTACATAGACGCCCATCGACAAGACCAGCTGCATCAATCGAATTCGATTTTCGTGCATCTTAGCCATTGCTCCCCACAGCAGATAAGTGAGCAAGAGCCCCACAAAATAGAGGTTCTGGCCTAGTTCCACAACAAAATGAGTCACGAATCGGTCGGAGGACGCTGCGACCATGTAGTAGGAAATTCCTGCGGTTCCGGCCAGAAGTAGTATCGCTCCCAAGCGAATGTGCTTACCCACGCCCATTTCTGAGAATACCTGTATGTATAGACCCATTAGAACGAAATAAAGACAAATGGTGAGCAAGAATTGGGAGTAGAAGTAGAAGTAGAAGTAAGCGTATGAATTGTAGCCGGACGCTTTGATAATGCTGTAACTGCCTATGTCAGTGGCAATGCACAAAAAAAGGTAAACTAAAAGAGTAAAATGCCGGGAGAACGCCCTCATCCATAGCAGGCAGCTTAAAGATATAAGCTCCAGAAATATACCGGTAAGCCAGATTGCGTAGTTGACTGGGCCCAGCACGAAATTAACCTCCGCGTGGACCCAGTCTCCTATCGGGTATCACGCTCTAACTAGTGGCCACCGCCGCCAGGAAGAGGCGGTGGAAATGGCCGGGCCTGCGCCACAAGGCTGAGTCCCGAAGTTTTCGCGCCCTGTACTGACGCGATATTCCGGAGCCCCATTGCTCCACAAAGAACAAGCATTACAAACGCGACTACCGACAGATACTTCATCTGAGCCTCCGAGTAAGGAAACTAACCCGGACGCATTATAGGTAGTCATGTTCCGAAATGGAACATAAATGTTACGTGTGTCTAAACGATCAACAACCTGGGACATTAGACCGTTGGACGGACTTACCCGCCCAATCGGGACCAGTTTCTGTCAAATTGTCCATCTGCAGGATAGGGCGGGCAGTGGGTAGGGTCAACGGTACGGTGGTACTACCAGGACGAGCTCTCACAATATTGTACGTAAAGGCTTTGTTTTTTTTCGCGAGCGTCGGTTTCCATTACGCGCTCTAAGTTCACGGGCTTCGATTCGGTCTGTGGTGCGATGACCCATTTCAAGGTAACCCGCTTTCCTTGCTTGACAGTGATTGGACATGCTCCTTAACATAGCCAGTCCGTTCAGGCTGGCCGGCGTAGCTCAGGGGTAGAGCGAGGGTCTCATAATCCCTAGGTCGAGAGTTCGAGTCTCTCCGCCGGCACCAGTTGCTTCCTCTCCAATGGACCTTCCACCGAACACCGGAAAAACTCTGCGGCAGACGCGCCTCAGCACTTCCATGCAGGGATTCCCCGCGACGTTCAGTATTGACGGCAGGCAATACGTCGCCGTCTCCACGGGGCTCGGCGGGGGTAGCCCAAGGAATGTACCGCGAACGATCTTTCCGGATATTCATCACCCGACGACCGGGAATGCATTGTATATTTTTGCCTTGCCGGAGAAGTAGAGACGACAAGTAATCCGCTATGGTAACCTCACGGATGTCATGGCCGATACGAGAACGCCAGACCAACGCCGCCGTATTATGCAGTCCGTCAAGACTGAGAATACGGGCCCAGAACGGAAGGTTCGCGGGCTGCTTAATCGTCTGAAGTTCAGGTACAGATTGCATCCAAAGACTCTACCCGGTCGACCCGATATCGTATTCCCTGGCAAAAAGCTTGCAATTTTCGTAAATGGATGTTTCTGGCACGGTCATGGCTGTCGCAAAGGAAAACTGCCCAAGTCGAGACTCGATTATTGGCGACCTAAATTGAAAGCGAACAGGCAACGTGACACGGTGAAAAGGGCAGAGCTCAAGGCACTGGGCTGGCGAACACTGACTATTTGGCAGTGCCAAATCGAGCACGCCGAGAAATTGACTGCGAGATTGATTGGCTTTATCGGCGGCCGACCGCTACGAACGGCGAAAAGAATAAGGTGACCACAACTCGACATTCCGAAGCTCGAAAAAGTAATCGGCCTGTGGCCATCGATCTATTTGCCGGTGCTGGCGGATTAAGCCTCGGCTTTGAACAGGCCGGCTTCGATGTCGTCGCTGCCGTAGAAATCGATCCTGTACATTGCGCAGTTCACAAATTCAACTTTCCCAAGACAGAAGTGATTGCTCGCTCGGTCGTAGGCTTAAGCGGCGAAGAGATCAGACGCGCAGCCGGAATTGGAGATCGCCCCGTGGACTGTGTATTCGGCGGTCCTCCCTGCCAGGGCTTTTCTCTGATCGGTCATCGCATGCTTGAAGACCCTCGAAATTCACTTGTCTTGGAGTTTGTACGTCTGGTCGCTGAACTGAATGCCCGAACCTTTGTATTCGAGAATGTTAAGGGACTGACAGTTGGAAGGCATAAGGCTTTTCTCGATGAGTTAGTGGGGGCGTTCGACGATGCAGGCTACCAGGTGCGATTGCCCTGGCGCGTACTCGACGCTGCAAACTTTAATGTTCCCCAACACCGTCATCGCTTAATTCTAATGGGCTCCAAGAAGGGCATACCTGTTCCGAATTATCCTTCGCTCTCCACTAATGCGGCAGATAGCAAGCGACGCATTCCAGATTTACCTGTGGGACCCACGTGTCAAGAGGCTATTGGGGACATTCCTGACGTTGATAATTTCTCAGCCCTAATGGTGTGCGATACGGTCAAAACTGAAGGGTACGAACCCCGAAGTAGGTATGCAAGCGAACTTAGATGCCAAACTGAGAGGGCTTGGCATTACGGATATATCCGAAAATGGGATCCTAAATTTCTTACTTCAAGCGCACGGACAACCCACACAGATATATCCCGACGCCGATTTTTGAAAACGCCTGCAGGTTCAGTGGAACCTATCAGCCGATTTTTCAAACTTCGGGCAGGTGGATTATCGAACACGTTGAGGGCTGGCACAGACGGAGCGAGAGGTGCATTTACGAGCCCGCGGCCGATCCATTTTGCTTATCCTCGATGCATTACTGTCCGCGAAATGGCTCGCCTTCACGGGTTTCCCGATTGGTTCAGGTTTCACGCGACGAAGTGGCATGGTGCTCGTCAAATTGGCAATGCGGTTCCTCCACCTCTAGGGCGAGCGGTTGCGGCAGCAATTATTAAAGGATTGAAAGTAATGCCGGCGCGAGCAAAAACATTCATGGATTTAGGCGATGCGGCGCTGCTTTACATGGACATGTCAGAGGCCGCCGCGCACTTCGGCGTGAAAGCCCCTAGCAGTCGCCGTGATCGGAAAAGCGGAACGAAAAAGCGCAAACAATTTGAAATCGAAGAAACGCAACGAACATTTGCGGCGGTTTGGGGCTAAAGGAATGACCACAGAAACAAACCGCTACAAGGTGCTCATCAAACACATCTTCTTTGACCATTGGACAAAAGGGAAAACTGAGTTCGAATTCGCTCGCGATGAAATTAAACAGACCGCCAGAAGCATGAAAATCGTTCTTCCTGACAACGTCGGAGACGTGCCGTATTCATTCCGATACCGAATACCACTGCCGGAATCTATCCTTGAAACTCAACCTAAAGGTCTCGAATGGATTATTGAGGGCGCTGGACGCTCGCGATACCGATTCAAACTCGTCCCTGCAACGCGAATCAGACCACGTGAGGACCTGCTTCGCATTGCCATCCCCGATGCGACTCCCGAGCTAATCCGTGCCTATGCGTTGGACGACGAACAAGCCTTGTTGGCCATCGTTCGTTACAATCGGCTCATCGATACGTTCTTAGGGCTCACAACCTACAGCCTTCAAAACCATCTCCGTAAAACAGTAAAGACTATCGGCCAAATTGAAATCGACGAGCTTTACATCGGACTTGATAAACAAGGGTGTCACTATGTCATCCCTGTTCAGGCCAAAGGTGGCAAGGACCAGATCGGCGTGGTCCAAACAACTCAGGATATTCGCTTTGTCGAGCAGAAGTTTCCTGGAATGAGATGCAGGGCCATCGCTGCGCAATTCATGGAAGAGGGTGTGATTGCGCTGTTTGAGTTGGCCGTGCAAGGACTCGAGGTAAAGGTAGTCGAAGAACGGCACTATCAGCTCGTGCCAGCAGATCGCCTAGATGCTCAGGCCATCCGGGACTACAAAAACTAGAAGCTATTGCACAACCCTCCGCAAGACGATCATGAAGCAAGCGATATGAAAGAAGGCCCCATAGATCGTGAGCGAGCGGTCGTAGCGCACGACCAAGCGACGGAAGTTACCGAGCCAGGCGT
>Ga0265320_10000232_pt1 | contig 45736 bp, 49 predicted proteins | sample 4827metaG_FD_202087 | JGI IMG/M metagenome (GOLD analysis project Ga0265320, IMG submission 202087) | Rhizosphere microbial communities from Carex aquatilis grown in University of Washington, Seatle, WA, United States - 4-8-27 metaG | ecosystem: Host-associated > Plants > Roots > Rhizosphere >... | reverse complement strand
CGAGAACATTTCCGGCCAGATCGCCGGCGGCAGCGGGCACGAACCGACGCATCCGGTCGGCGGTGGCGGGAAAAAGCCTTCGTCCACGACACCGGCCAATCAGATCCAGCAGGAACAGCAGCCGGCGGCGCCGCAATAGACGAGCCGCACGCATGAGGGCGATCTCAATGATAAATTTCAAACGCGCATCGATGCTGGCCGCTGCGGCGCTGTTTTGCGGCGGCGCCTATGGCCAGAGCACCGGCAATATTCTCATCAACCCCGACATGGTGCTCGACGCCAATGGCGGACGGACGTCGCAGAGCTTGGTCTATCCCAATGTCTCGGTGCCGGTCGACTTCGGAGGCACCGCGGCGGCGGAATGGGCCTTTGTCACTATCCCATTCGCCAACCTCACGATCGACACCGAACTGGTGCCATCCGACTTCATGCCGGGCGGACAGATGCTGCATGTATGGGCCCATGGCGTCGGCTTCGTCCAACTTCGTCCGATACCGTCCGACACCGCGCTGGAATTCGGCCACCGCGCGACGTTTTGCGCTTGGGTGAAGGTCGTGCGGGGCGGCTCCGTCGCCGTTCAGGCCGGCGACACGGCGAGTGGCGGGGCGCCGACCGGCGAATGGCAAGACGTGGCGGACCACAGCGATCACACAACGCCAAACGGTCCGGCCATCACAGTCATCCCGCAACGGCCGCCGGGAGACACGGGAACCAGCCTCGTGCTGGGCGATGTCGATTTCTACGTCGCCACGGCGGACTACACGCCGCAGATGCTGAGCGCGTGCCCGCGTGCGACGCTCGACGACGTCTCCCATCGCCGACAGCCCTTGAATGTCCCGCCGCGCCAGCCGCGCGTGGAACATCCCAACTGGGGCGGCCCCGCTTCATCCGGTCCGGGCGACCCGTACCGCCGCAACAACGGCCCGTCCGAGCCCGATCAAAAGTCGCAGCAGTTCGCGCCCACGCAGGACAAGTGATGCACGCTTAGCGCGGGCCGTGAAGTGCCTGCCATCCGATGCATTCAAGGAGACGACAATGTTCAATCGGTCCATGCGCTGCGGCTTGATCCTCGCCAGCCTCTTGGCGATCTGCGCAGTCGCCCAAGCCGCTGGTCCGGCGCCCGGCATCTACCAATTGCGTTCGGCGAGTTCGGACTGGTGCGTGGGCTATCGCGCCGGAGGCGGCTTGCGGTTGCCCTACCTCGCGACGGGCGATTGCCAGAAGCTCTATCAACGCAGCGCCGGCACGCCGCTTCCACTCATCCTGCTCGGCATTCCCGCCGGCTTGGGGGGATCCGAGACGCCGGGCTATTCGCCCATCGCCGTCGTACCGCGTCCCGGTGGCGGCTTCACGCTGCGCTCGGTGCCGCCCTACTACGCGGTCATCAACGGGACTCCGAACGACGCCAACCGCTTGCTGAGCTGCGTAACAGTCGCGCGCAACGTCGTGGTCGGCCCGCCGGGAATCGATATCTGGCCTTGCGATCTGGGCAATGGCGCGCCGTGGTCGCAGGCCGGCGGCATCGATCAACGCTTCTATTTCACGCCGGCGGCCGGCGACGGCAACTACACCATCGCGACGTTCCAAGAGCGCCAATATGCCTGCATCGACGTGCGCGGTGCGAGCCAGAACATCAATACCGATCTGATCTCCTGGGCGTGCAACCATCAGCAGAACCAGGTGTTCCATCTCACCTGGCTGGGGCCGTTGACCACCCGAGACGACATCGCGACCGCGCAACCGGCAGGTCCCTCCGGCCTGCTATCGAGTATCGTCATTCAACCTCCGGGTGTCCTGCCTTCCATACAGCACGGCATCAATTATCCGGGCATGGACTTGAGCTCGTCCGAAACCGCTTCGGATGACGGCATGCAATGCGCCCAGCTATGCCGCGCCAATGCGCAATGCCGCGCCTTTTCATGGGTGCGACCGGGCATTCAGCGCGGCAGCGCCATGTGCTGGCTCAAGAGCGGGGTCCCGACGGCCAAAGCGGACCCCAATGTGAATTCGGGTATCATACAGCGCTAACGCGTCGGCGAGAGCTTGCGAAGCGCTAACACCAGCGCCGCGAAATCCTTCGGCCACGCCGACTCGAAGCGCACCGTCTTGTGCAGGGTCGGGTGCTGGAAGCCGAGAATGTAGGCGTGCAGCGCCTGACGCGGAAAGTTCGCCGCCGCCGCGAACGCCTCCTCCTCCTCCGCTGTCTTCGGCCGCGGCGATTGGCGTGCCTTGCCATAAGACGGATCGCCGATCAGCGGATGGCCCAGATGGGTCAGGTGCACGCGGATCTGATGCGTCCGCCCGGTTTCCAAACGGCACTCGATGAGACTGGCGAAGGGCCGCGCCGGGTCGCCAAAGGTCTCGACGACGCGATAGCGGGTGCGCGCTTCCTTGCCGCCGCCGCGCAGCACCGCCATGCGCTTGCGGTCGAACGGGTTGCGCCCGATCTGGCCTTCGACAAGGCCCACCCCGGCGCGAGGCGCACCCCACACCACGGCATGATAGGCCCGCTCGATCGTGTGGTTGGCGAATTGTTTGCCCAGACTCGCCATGGCGCGCTCGTTCTTGGCCGCGACCAGAAGACCGCTGGTATCCTTGTCCAGGCGATGGACGATGCCGGGCCGCGCTTCGCCGCCGACGCCTTTGAGCGAGACCCCGCAATGGGCGATCAGCGCGTTGACCAGCGTACCGTCGGGATTGCCGGCTGCGGGGTGCACCACGAGCCCGGCCGGCTTGTCGATCACGATCAGGTCGTCGTCCTCATAGACCACGTCGAGTGCGATATCCTGGCCCTGCGGCGCGGCCGGGGCGGGTGGCGGCACCGACACGGTGAAGGCCTCGCCCGGTTTGACCCTGAAATTGCCGTCTCTTATCGTCTTGCGCGCATGCGTGACGGCACCGGACTCCAGCAATTGCTGGATGCGCGAGCGGCTGATGTCGCCAAGTGCGGTTGCCAAAAAACGGTCGAGCCGCCAACCTGCCTGGTCGATACCGACCACGGCACGGCGCGGTTCGTCGCCTTCGGAGGATTTCGTGTCAGACATCGATGCGCCGGCCGATCCCAGAGCCACGATGAGCTACCGCGCGGCAAAGGCCGCCGTCATCGTGCTCTCCGCGCTTATCATCCTGGCGCTCATGGGGCTAGTCGTCGGCGCGGTTCTGAAGCTGGCGGGCCGGTCGACCCATGTCCTCAATGGCGTCCGTCAGGGCGGCGGCGCCTTCGTTCTGCCGGCGGGCGCTCGGATCCTCGGCAGCGAGAGCCAGTCCGGCCGTCTCATCCTGCATGTGCATTCACCGGCCGGCGATGAGATCGACATCGTTAGCACCGAAGACGGTCGCCTCGTGGCTCGGATCGCCGCCGCGCCGCCATCGCCGCCGCAACGGCGATGACCGGGATTGTCCTTCCGTCCGACTTGCGCGCGCGGATCGAAAGCGAAGCGCGGGCCGCGTGGCCGCGCGAATGCTGCGGATTGCTGGAAGGATGGCGCGATGGCGCGATTTTCCGCGTCACGGCGCTTCGTCCCACGCGCAATATTTCACCGGACGATGACCGGTTCGATATCGATCCCGCCGATCATGTCCGCGCGCAGCGTGCGGCGCGCGCCGCCGGGAACGCGATCGTCGGCTGCTATCACTCACATCCCAATGGATCGTCCGAGCCGTCCCCGCGCGACTATGCCGGTGCGTCGCAGGAGAGTTTCTTATGGATCGTCGCCGCCGTCCGGCTCGGCGAACAGCCGTCGCTCGGTGCCTATGTCTTTGAGCGCGGCGTGTTTTCCAGGGCCGAATGGACGGCAACCACCGCGCTTGATCCCGCGCGCGGCCAGAGGGTATAAGCCCCGCCTTAGCCGGATTGCTCCCATCGTCTAGCGGTTAGGACGCGGCCCTCTCAAGGCTGAAACCGGGGTTCGATTCCCCGTGGGAGCGCCAGAGCATTTTCCGGGGCCGAGCGCGAGCGCGCCAACGTCAAAACCACCCAGCGACGACAGCCGGATATCGGCCCCTTGGATTTCGATTTACGCGCACATCTTACGAATGTCTAGTTGAAAGATAGAGTTTATGTGGTATGACTCCGGCACCAAGGATGGAGCGGGTCTTGGACACCACCGCGCGGCAAGGACCCTATGCCGAATTGCGCACCGCGCCCGAAGAACCGGCGTGCGCATCCGATTTCGCCGGCGCGTTCCTTCCCTTCAACGCTTAGGAGCAAAGAACATGGGATTGCACGAGAAGATAAAGAACAGCGTCGAACTTGCGATCCGGCCGGTCGCCGGTCGCCTCGGCGCGGAAGTTTCCGGCGTCGCATTGAGCGGCAAGTTGGACTCGGAAACCGTCGCCGCGATCCGCCAGGCGCTGTTTGCACACAAGGTCCTTTTCTTTCGCAGCCAGGATCACCTGACCGACGCCGAGCAGGAGTCGTTCGGCAAGCTGTTCGGCGACCTTGTTCCGCATCCGACTGTGCCCAAGATCGAGGGCACGGAATCGGCGCTGAATGTTGCTTCCGACGGGACCTATGCCGCGAACCAGTGGCACACGGACGTCACCTTCGTCGATGCCTATCCGTTGGCGTCGATCCTGCGCGCCGTTCGGCTGCCGTCAAAGGGCGGCGACACGGTTTGGGCGAACACGGCGGAAGCCTATAAGCGCCTGCCCGAACCCTTGCGCGAACTCGCGGACAGACTCTGGGCCGTCCACTCCAACGCGTTCGACTACGCCGCGATCCGGCCCGACGCCACGACCGACCGCCTCAAGCGCCACGACACGGTGTTCTCTTCGACCGTCTATGAGACCGAGCACCCGCTGGTGCGCGTGCATCCCGAAACCGGCGAACGCACGTTGGTGCTGGGCAATTTCGCGCAGCGCTTCGTGGGCCTGAGCGGCGCCGACTCCGCGCGGCTCAAATCCATCTACCAGGATCACATTACCCGGCTCGAGAACACCGTGCGCTGGCATTGGGCGCCGGGCGACGTCGCGATCTGGGACAACCGCGCGACGCAGCACTATGGCATCGGCGACTTCACCGAGGAGCGCGAGATGCATCGCGTGACGATCGACGGCGACGTACCGGTCAGCGTCGACGGCCGCCGCAGTGTCACGCGGCGCAAGGAGACAGAGGTTCCCGACCTGAAGGTGGCAGCGGAATAGGCCGCCAGCCGTGGTCGATGGGGTGGGGGTTCCTTCACTCGCTTGGTCCTCTCGGCGATCAGGAGTAACGCGATGAATCACCGGGTTGCAGAGAGCAGCCAGACGGAGTCCGGCCGCGCCAGCGTGGTGCCGTTTCCGGTGCATCGTCGCGCGGCATCGTCACTGTCGCCAGATCGTCGCCGTGAATCTTATGCGGCGAAAACCCCCGTCGTGACCTTGTGGGGGTTATGTCCGTGGAACGACGAACTCTCGGACTACGATCGGCGCAATATCGATCTCTACGCCCGCCTGCTGCACGATGAATCCGAGGGCGCGAGCGAGGAAGATCTTGCACGCGATGTTTTTGCGATCGATCCCTATCGCCATCGAGATCGCGCTCTTGCGATCCTGCGATCCCATCTGAGGCGCGCGCATTGGATCGCCGATACGTTGTTTCCGATGCTGGACTGGTGATCAGGCGACGCGCCGCCGTCTCGTCTTGCGCGCGCCCTTGGCCGCCTTTTCCATTGCGAGCGCGCTCGAGAGCGTCGTGTGATCGAGAATGTCGGACGCCGCATCGCGCACCCGGCGCATGCTCTGGCGCACCAGGCACGTCGACTCGTCCTTGCAGTCTGCGCAGCGGCGATAGGCCGTGACGCTGGCGCAGGCGATGGGGGCTAGCGGGCCGTCGATGATGCGCACGATCTGGCCGAGCGTGACTTCGCTCGGCGGCTTGGCCAACGCATAGCCGCCGCGCTGGCCGCGCACGGAGCGCACCAGTCCGGCACCGCGCAATTCGAGCAGGATGAGGTCGAGGAATTTCTTGGAGATGTTCTCTTGAGTCGCGATCGCGTTCGCCTGCAGCAGCGCGCCCGGTTCCAGGCGCGCAAGCGCGAACATCGCCTTGAAAGCGTATTTTGCCTTGTTGGAAAGCATCTTGGTCCTTCGGCGCTATATAAGGCCGCCGGTTGCGGGCAGCAAGCTCTAGCGGAACAATAGCGATCAACGCGCCGGATCAGCCGTCATGGGCCTGCGCCTGCGTGACGTTGCTGCCCGGCGGCACGCTGTGCGTGAGCCACACATTACCCCCGATCACCGATCCGCGCCCGATCGTGACTCGTCCAAGGACCGTCGCCCCGGCATAGATGACGACGTCGTCCTCCACGATGGGATGGCGCGCGACGCCCTTGACGAGGATGCCGTCCCCGCCGACGGGAAAGCGCTTGGCGCCCAGCGTCACGGCTTGATAGAGGCGCACGCGCTCGCCGACCACGGCCGTTTCGCCGATGACGACGCCTGTCCCATGATCGATGAAGAAACTGCCGCCGATTTCCGCGCCGGGGTGGATGTCGATGCCTGTTCTGGAATGGGCGATATTCGAGATCAGCCGCGCGATCAGGGGGGCGCCGAGCAGATAGAGGGATCGCGCGATCCGGTAAGAAATGACCGCGATCATGCCCGGATAGCTGAGCAGAACTTCGAGCAAGGTGGTGGCCGCCGGATCGCCTTCGTAAGCGGCTTGGAGATCGCTGACCAGCAGCGCGCGCGTCGCCGGCAGCCGGCCCGCGAACGCCGCCACGATGTCCCGGGCCACGCGGTCGGCGGAGGCGCGCGAGGCTGCGTTATCGTCCGGCGACGGTGGGTGCGCGCGGCGGATCTGCTCGGTCAGGCTTTCGAGCGTGCGCGCGAGCGTGTCGCGCACGAAGCCGTCGATGCTCTCCGGGTTCAGGTCCGGCTGACCGTAATGCGTGGGGAACAACACCGCGGAGAGACTTTCCACGATCTCCGCGATGGCGGCGCGAGAGGGCAGGCGGCGCGCAACGCCACCTTCGCGGATGTTGTGCGAAACCTCGCGCGAGCGGTGAAGTTCGGAGACGACGGCGTCGAGATCGAAGGCTGGCCTTTGCGCGCCGTGCCGCGCCTTTGCGTCTTTGTATGTCAAAGAATCCGTCATCTGCCAACGCCCCAAAATGTCTACTCAATTGGTAGAATATATATGGGCCGGCGACGGCTGGTCAAACCCTGGGGGCGCTATCCGAGAATCTTGCGGACGGCTGCCCGCGCCCGGGCGTTCTCATCGGGCAGGCCGATGGAAATGCGCGCCCATGTGCCGAGCGGCGGAAACGCCCGGGCAATGTCGATGCCCTCTGCCGCCATGGCCGCCGCGAAGGCGTCGTGGGGCTGACCGGTGTCGAAGAGTACGAAATTGCCCCGCGAGTCGCTGCGTGGACGCTTCAGGGCATCCAGCAAGTTGTGCCAGAGCGCGCGTTCGGCGATCACCTTGGCACGGACGGCGTCGAGATAGGCCGGGTCGCGGAGGCTGGCGGATGCTGCGGCGAGCGCGAGGCGGTTGAGGCCGTGCGGCTCGCCCAGGCCCTTGCGCTTCAATTCGGCGGCGAGACCGGCGGGGCCGACGGCATAGCCGATCGCCAATCCGGCCAATCCGTAGATCTTCGCGAAGGTGCGGAACACGATCACATCGAGCCCATCCCGCACCAGGGAGACGGCCGTGCGTTCGGCGAAGTCCGGCTCGAATTCCAGATAGGCCTCGTCCACGATGACGGTGGCGCGGCGCGATGCGTCGCGAAGAAAGAGTTTGAACGACGTCGTGTCGCTCACCGTGCCGGATGGGTTGTGCGGATTGACGAGATAGAGCGCCCGTGTGCGCGGACCGATCCGCGCGGCAAAAGCCGGCAAATCATTTTCGAGTTTTGCGTTGAGCGGTATGCCGACCGCGACACCGCCGCCTGGCGCGACGGCGTCGACCAGCGCGGTGTAGCCGGGTTCGGAATAAAGGAACTCGCCGCCGACCGGACCGCGCAGCGCAAGCTGGAGGCCCAGCGCATCGAGGATTTCGCCAAGGATGATCTGATCGGGCGACACGCCTTCCCTCGCCGCGATCTGCCGCTCGAGCGCCCGCGCCTCGTCGCCGACATAGCGCGGCAGCACCTGCAACTGATCCAGGATCGCTTGGCGCACCAGCGGCGAAGGACCAAAGGGGTTCTCATTCAGCGAGAGCCGGGCGCGCGCGCCGGCTGCCGCGGCCTGGGCACCGTGCGGCGGGGCGATGCCCGCGAGCGCGGCGGTCGCCAGCCAATCGCGCCGGGATAGACCGTCAGCCATCGCTGGCACGGTGTTCCCGCAACACCTCCAGCCGCAGCGGCAGAGGCGTTCCAAGCCACAGGCTGTGTGTCGCGTGGTCCTCGTAGTCGTCGCCGGTCAGGGGGTGGACGAGGATGCTCAATCCTTCGCGGTGGAGCATCAGCCAAGGCACCACGCGCGCAAACTCCTCCGGCGCGAATGCGACCTGGTACATGGCCTGACCGTGGGGGCCGACGGGAACGTCGTGCCAGCGGCCGAGAACGACGGAAAACTGGAGGGCCAGGGCCAGCCTTATGCGCTCCGCTACGGGCTTGGTCGGCGGCGCGTAGTAGATATGCGCGTGGAAGCCTTCGATGGTGCGGTCGGGAACGGCGGCGGCTGTCAATGTCTGCTCCTCGTCGGGCGGCCCGCCCGAAGACATTCAATCGCGCCGGCAGCCGTCTTGTCCACGGCCGACGCGCTCGCAGGTGCAGAATGGCAGAAACGCGCCGGGGTCCCCGGCATGATAGGCCGCCAGCGCCGCGCACTCCCGCGCGCAAGCCGCGCCCCGAGGGGGAACGTTTTCGGACGGTCGCGGCTGTCGGTCGGCAGGCGGGGCCGGTTCGCATTTCCGCCTGTGGAACAATCCGTTCAGCATCGCGTCATTCCCCGCCGGCCCTGGACATACTATAGTATATCGATAGACTATTGTATGTCTTTTTGTCGGAGCGTCGCCATGCGACCCCAAATCGAAAACCTTCGGACGGCCTTGTCGGCGGCACCGGCCGAGATCGTGCGGCTGGTGCACCGGGCGGACGCTTCCCTGCCGGCCCCCGCCGCGCTGCGTGTGATCGAACGGCTGACGCATCGCGGCCCGCGCCCCTCCGGCGACATCGAGGAGGTCCGCCGCCGCTACGAGGAGAGCCGCCGGCCGCTGCTGGCGCCGCTCGAGGACGTGGACGGCGTCTTTCAGGTTTCTCCGCGAACCGGGGACGGACCGTCCGTCCATGTCATCCGTCCCAAAGGCAGTACCGGCCGGATCGCTTCGGCCATCGTGTATCTCCACGGCGGCGGCTGGACGGTCGGCACTTTCGAGATTTATGAACCGCTGTGCCGCCAACTTGCCAACGCGACCGGCAGCGTCGTCGTCTACGTGCGCTATCGGCTGGCGCCGGAGCATCCGTTTCCCGCCGCGTTCGAGGACACACGCAAGGCGCTGGCCTGGGTCCATGCCAATCACCGCTGGCTCGGCATCGATCCGGCACGGATCGGCATCGCGGGCGACAGCGCCGGCGGCAATTTGGCCGCCGCCGTCAGCCTCGCCGAGCGCAACGACCGCTCGCCCTATCGTCCGCGGTTCCAGGTCCTGCTCTATCCCTGCCTCGACATGCGGGCGTGCATGCCGTCGCACAAGGCGTTCGCCGAAGACTATCTGCTGACCGCCGATCTTTATCGCTGGTATCGGCAGAACTATGTCGGGAGCTACGCCAAGCAGCAGCACTGGCGTCTGTCGCCGCTCTTTGCACATGAGTTGACGGATCTTCCGCCGGCGGTCGTGCTCTATGCCGGCTTCGATCCGCTGCGCGATGAGGCCGCGGCCTTTGCGGAGCGCCTGCGCGATGCCGCCATACCCGTCGAAGCGCTCTATTTTCCGGACATGATCCACGGATTCATGACCATGGGCGGCGCGATCCCGGCCGCGAGCGTCGCCATCCGCCGAGTCGGCGAGGCGCTAGCCTCGCTGTTGCGCGATTGACGGATCGGCGCGGCGGTGGAAGCCTGTGATACGCATGACATCTCAATTGCCCGTTATCGACGTCGCGCCGCTGTTCGGGACCGATATTCCGTCGCGCGAGCGCGCCGCCGGCGCGATCGGCGCGGCGTGCCGGACGCATGGCTTCTTCTATGCCTCCGGCCATGGTGTTGCGCCGGCGCTCCTCGAACAGTTGGACGAGGCGTCGCGCGAATTCTTCGCGCTGGCGCAGGCGGAGAAGAACGAGATCGCCATGGTGCATGGCGGGCCGGCCTGGCGCGGCTATTTTCCGGTCGGCGGTGAACTGACGTCGGGCAAGCCCGACAACAAGGAAGGTCTCTACTTCGGCAGCGAGCTCGGCGCCGACGATCCGCGCGTGCAACGCGGCCTGCCGCTGCACGGTGCCAATCTTTTTCCCGCCAGGCCCAAGCGACTTCGCGCGGCCGTAAGCGACTACATGGCCGCGGCCGCCGTAACGGCGCAGGTCGTTCTGGAGGGCATCGCGCTCAGCCTCGATCTCGACGCGGGCTATTTCCGGCGGACCTACACCACGGATCCCACCATGTTGTTCCGAATATTCCATTATCCGGCAAGCGATGGCGCGGACGAGCGCTGGGGCGTCGGCGAACACACCGATTACGGACTGCTCACCCTGCTCGCACAGGACGATCGGGGCGGACTGGAAGTCAAAACGCGTGACGGATGGATCGATGCGCCGCCCATAAAGGGCACGCTGGTTTGCAATATCGGCGACATGCTCGATCGGCTGACCGCAGGCGCGTATAAATCCACGCCGCATCGCGCGAAGAATGTAAGCGGCAGCGGGCGCCTTTCCTTCCCGTTCTTTTTCGATCCCGGCTTCGACGCGGAGATCCGTCCGCTGCCGGCGCGCGATGCGGTGGTTGACGATTGGCGCTCGCGCTGGGACCAGGCCAGCGTTCACGACTTCGGCGGTACTTACGGTGCGTATCTGCTCGGCAAGGTCTCGAAGGTCTTTCCCGATCTGCGCCGCAAGGTGCTCGCCTAGGCGCCGATCAGAACGACTCGGCCCAGGGCCGCAGATCGAGCTCCAAGGTCCAGGCGCTGCGGTGTTGGTGGTGCAGGGCCCAATAGGCTTCGGCAATCGCGTCGATCTTGAGCATTCCGTCGGGCCCGCGCTGGTCCTTGAGCTGCGGCACGCGCGATAACAGCCGCTCGCCGTCGATCCCGCCGTCGATCACGACGTGGCCGACATGAATGTTCTTGGGGCCGTATTCCCGCGCGATGCTCTGCGCCAGGGCCCGCAGCGCCGCCTTGGCCGCCGCGAACGGCGCGAAGTTCGCCTTGCCGCGCAGGCTTCCGGATGCGCCGGTGAAGATCAGCGTGCCGCCCCCGTGTCCAAGCAGGGTCGGAAGCGCCGCCTGCGCGACATGAAAGCCGCCGAGCGCATGTTCGCGCCAGTGCCGTTCGAACTGCTCCTCGGTCACGTTCAGGAACGGCGCGGGATTGTTGCCACCGGCGTTATGGACGACGACCGCGAGCGGGCCGAGCGCTTCGGCCGCGGCGACGAATCTCGCCACGTCCTGCGCCTTGGAAGCGTCGCCGACGACGCTTGCCACCTTCGCACCGGTGGCCCGCAACTCGGCCGCCGTTTGCGCCAGTTTCTCCGCGTTGCGCCCCGCGATGGCGACCGCGAAACCGCCCGCTGCGAAGCGCCGCGCGATCGCGCCGCCCAACCCCTGCGAGGCGCCGACGCCGGCGATAAGCACGCTTTGAGTCATCGAAAGCTCCTTGAGATCGACGCGAAACCGCCGGAAAGTCTATGGAACCGGTAGCATTCGTCCAGCCGATTCCACGCCGAGGTCCCATGCAGGAATGCCCGGCTGCGCCATGGCGGTCTGCGCGATCCGGCGCGCCTGCACGGCGATTTCGGGCATGGCGGTGATCTCCCACCATCTGCCCCGCGTGAGCGCACCCATCGCGAACAGGCCGGGCTGCAAGGCGCCATCCTGATCCAGCACACGGTCCTTCTCATCGACATCGATGCCGAGGCCCGCGGGCCCGGGCCTCGCCAAGCCCCGGGCGATCAGGGTCTTCAGCAATGTCCCCGGTCCGCGCTCGACGTCCGAATTGGGTCCGCTGCAATTGACGACCCGGCCGAACGTCAGCTCGTGCCGGCCGGATTGCGCCGCGATGCGCGCGCGAACCGAATTGCACGACGACGACAGGTCAAGAAGCCGTCCTCGCAGCACGTCGACTCGGCCATCGACAATGGCATCGGCGAGATGGCGACCCGGATTTGGGGCGATGCGATGGCGGTGCGCGTTGAAGACGGTCAGACCGTGGTGCAACACCCGGCGCTTGTCGGCCTCGCCCAACGCGGACCACGCTTCGTGCCAGTGCGGTCGCATGGCGTCGATGAACGCTTGCCATTCGTCCGTGGGCGCGTCCTTCTTCAGCGCCGAGCGCAAAGACCGCACGAGCGTGGAGGCGCGCGCGGGGTAGGGCCCGGGCAACGGTGTGCCAACGCCGTGCGGGACATGCGTCTGCGGCAACCGGCCATGGCGCGACAGCAAAGTGACCTTTCCACGATGCCCGCGATCCAGCAGCGACAGGACCGTGTCGACCGCCGTCAGACCGGTGCCGACGATGAGAATGCGCGCGGTCGACTCCACCTCCCAAGCCGTCCAGGGATCGTCGATCACGGCATGCGCGACGTCGGCGCCGAATTGCGCGGTCAGCGGCTGCGGCGGACCGTGACCCGTCGCGAGGACGACGTTGCGCGCGTAGAGGACGCCATCGGTGTGGAAGACCGTCCAGCCGTCTTGTTGTCTTGCGAGCCCGACCACCTCGGTCGTCGCGACGGTCAAATCGATTTTCTCCGAGAACCGACGTCGCGTGTCCTCAACCAGATCGGCGAGATACCGTCCATAGAGCTCTCGCCCAACGAAGCTGCGACTCCAATCCGCCACGGCAATGCGCCGGGCCCGGAGCCAATCCACGAACTGGTCCGGTTCGCCGGCGTCCGCCGACATCTTCTCGGCCGGAACGTTGAGGACATGCGCCGCGTCGCGCGTGGCATAAGCCACGCCGCGGGCAAAGTTGGAACCCGGCCCCAGAATGGTCACAGCCAGCGGATTCCGGGCGTCCTGCGCCAGCGCGCGGAACAACGCGACCGACGCCGCGCCGTTGCCGCAGATCGCCACGTCCTGCCGATTCACCATCGATCCTCCAAGGCATTAAGACAACGGCGGACCCGGACCTTGGTGGCAGCAGGCCGCGCGAATTCGCGGGCGGGGCATGCACGGCCGTCGGGTTAAAGTCTATTGACTCGGTAGAGTATTGGCGATCCGATGGAGGTCCGCAATCGCTATTTTGGAGGCAAGGATGAATATCCACTCCCTCGACCAACTCGCCGGCGTGCGTGCGACGCTTCACTACCTGACCCGCACCGGCATCAAGCCGTACAGCTACACATTCGATCCACCACCGGGCGTGCCGCCCCGCTCGGGCGAGGTGAACAGCGTGGAAAACATCCTGATCCGCGACGGGCGCCCCGTGGCCGAGGATCTATCGCTGGCCGAACAGGGCTTTGCCTTCCGGCGGCATGAATCCCGGGTGAACGATTTCTATGACGAGGATGAACTGCGCGCCGTCTATTACCCGGAAATCGAGGCGTTGCTGAAGCGCGAGACCGGCGGCGGCAGGGTCGTGATCTTCGATCACACGATCCGCTCCGTCCCCAAGGCGAAGGAAGGCGTCGCGGGGATGCGCGAGCCGGTTCGGCGCGTCCACAACGACTACACCGAGTTCTCCGGCGTCCGCCGCGCCCATGACAATCTGAGCTGGGAAGAGGCCGTCGAGCGGCTGCGTCACCGCTTCGTCGAGGTGAATGTCTGGCGGCCCATCCGCGGTCCGCTGGAGGATACGCCGCTGGCCGTACTCGACGGACGCACGCTGACGAAGGAAGACCTCATCCCCAGCGATCTCATCTACCGCGACAAGGTGGGCGAAACCTATGCCTTTCAATACAGTCCGCGCCACCGCTGGTTCTACTTTCCACGCATGCAGCGTGACGAAGTGATCCTGATCAAGGGGTTCGACTCCGACATCACCAGTCCGGCCCGCTTTGCGCCGCACACCGGCTTCGACGATCCCACGACTCCTTCGACGGCTCTGCCGCGCGAGAGCATCGAGGTGAGGGCCCTGGTGTTCTTCGGTCCGTCATTGTGACCCTTGCGTTCGTATCGGAACAATGAAGAGGACGCTCGTCAGGCAATTGCGGCTGCTATAGCTTGTCCCAAATGCCGGACCCGTCCTCAAATTCCGCCGACGATCTTGCGGCACAGGCTTGGCTCGATGTCTGCGATCTTTTGGACCTTCAGCTTTCTCCCCTGGGCCTACGGGCCATGGATGCGCTCGCCGCCAGGCCGTCGGAGGTAATCGTCGATATTGGGTGTGGCGCCGGCCAGACCGTGCTGCAACTCGCCGATAGAGTGGGCGCCGAAGGGCAGGTCGTCGGCGTGGACATCGCGCCCTTGCTGCTGGACAGGGCGCGCGCCCGCGCGGCCGGCGTGAAGCAGGCTCGCTTCATCGAATGCGATGCGTCGCGGCTCCATCTTCCCGAAAAGAGCATCGACGGTATCTTTTCGCGGTTCGGCGTCATGCGGTTCACGGACCCCGTCGCCGCCTTTGCCAATTTCCATCGGCTGATGAAACCGGCCGGCAGATTGGCATTCGTTTGCTGGCGCGCGCTGGAGGAAAACGAGCTGGACATCCTGCCGCTGCGGGCCGCGGGTCTCGAAGATCGCGTGGACCTGACGCCTTTCAGCTTCGAGGATCCGAAGGTCATACATGCCGTCCTGGACGCGGCCGGGTTTAAGCAAATCGTCGTGCAGCCTTTTGACCGCGCCGTGTCGAGCGGGGGGCTGGAAGCGATGTTGACCGTGCTGCTGAAGGTGGGTGCCGTCGGAAAGATCGTGCGGGAGAGCCCGCAATTGCACGACGTGGTCGAGGACCGCCTTCGCGCCGTGTTGGCGACGAGGATCGTTCAAGGACAAGTCGCGCTGAACGCGGCCGTTTGGATCGTCACCGCAACGGCCTAGGGATTGCTCCGACCATCGCTGCGAGTCAGACGCCGGTCGGTTCGCCGCGAAACGCTCGCCCGCCATGCATCGCGGCGTACCAGGCGAGGAAAATCGCCGGCGCCACCATCAGCCCCGCCGAGAAAAAGGGCGCATCGACTCCGATATTGGAAAAGGTGAGCGCGGCGATGGACGGCCCGACCAGCCGCGCCAGTGCGCCCACCGCGTTGTTGAGTCCGAGATACTGGCCCTGGTGTTCCCAATCGACATTGCGCGACAGGAGCGCCGAGACGTTGGGCCACGCGACCGACTGGCCGAAGGCGGAAATCGCCAGCAGCGTCACGATCGTCAGGGGACCTTGGGAGAACGGCTGGAGCGATGCGCACAATGCCGTTAGCGCCATGCCGAAGGCCAGCACGCGCGCCTCGCCGTAGCGTTTCGACAGCGGCCCGGTGATCGCGATCTGGCAAACGGCGGCGACGATGCCGGTGACCGCGAAGGCGCCGCCGACCTGCTGCGGACCCCAGTCGAAGCGCGCCTGCGTCCACAGGCCGAACACCGACTCGATGCCGTTGAAGGCGCACCCGGCCAGGAAGGTCACCAGCATCAGGCGCGCAATGACGGGATTGGTCGCCGCATTGGCCATGACGGCCCAGCGGCTCGGCTTGTGTCCGATGCGCTGGTGCGTGCGGCTCTCCTTGAGGAACAGCAGCAATCCGACGACGCAGATCGCCGACAGGCTCGAGGCGATGAGCAGCGGGATGCGAAAGCCGGCATGGCCGGCGGAGGGGTGGGCCAGCAGGCCGCCCAGCGCGGGGCCGACGATGAAGCCGATATTGTAAGCCGCGCCCAGCAGAGACATCTTGCCCGTGCGCTGCTCCGGCGGCGTCACGTCGGCGATATAGCCCTGGATCACCGCGCCGTTGCCCGCCGCCATGCCGCCCAGCAGGCGGACGACGAACGCGATATAGATGTTCGGCGCGAAGGCGAGCGCCAGATAGCACAGGCAATTGCCCGTCACCGTGCTGATCAGGATCGGCTTGCGCCCGACCGTGTCGGACAGCCGCCCCCAGAACGGCTCGCCGAAGAACGCACCGATGGCATAGGCCGAAAAAATCAGCGCCACCTGCCAGGCCGGCGCATGGAAGGATTTTCCATAGAACGGCAGCAGCGGCACGATGATGCCGAAGCCCAGCAAATTGATGAACATCACCGACAGAAGGGTGGGCAGGGCTGCGGCGGAAACGGGCGCGGCTTTTGGGGTTGGGTTGTCGGTCGACATGGCGATAGGCTCTACATAGCGAGGCCGGCGCCCCGGGCAAGGTGCGCACCGTCGCATGCGGGGAAACCATGTCGTTTCGCGGGATTTGCGCGCTGAGCTTGCTTCTTTCCGTTGCGGCGCAGGCCGCCGATGCGCCGCCGGCGAATGCCTGGCGCACCGTCGATCCCGACAATCTCGTCCTGATCGACACGCGCTACGGCCAGGTCGCGGTCGAACTGGCGCCGGAATTCGCGCCTGGCCATGTGGAGAGGTTGCGGGCGCTGATCCGCGCCCACTTTTACGACGGCTTGTCGTTCTATCGCGTGATCGACGGGTTCGTGGCCCAGGGTGGCATCGGGGAGGGCACGGCTTCGACCAAGGATCATCCCATCGAGGCAGCGAACCTGTCGAAATGGCCGCCGCTCAAGGCGGAGTTCGACCGTGCCTCTTCGCCGGCTCCGATCTTCAGCCCGCTCGGCAACGCCGATCCGATGGCGCCGGACGTGGGCTTCGAGGACGGCTTCGCGGTGGCGCGCGATCCCGCCGACAAGCGCGAATGGCTGATCCATTGCCCAGGCACCTTCGCCTTCGCGCGCGACAACGGTCCCGATACCGCGACGACGGAATTCTACATCGTCATCGGACAGTCGCCGCGCCGGCTCGATCGTGATCTCACCGCTTTCGGGCGCGTCCTCGCCGGCATGCAATATCTGCAGAAGCTCGAACGCGGCGATCCGGAGGTCGATAGCGGCGTGATCGCCGACCTCGCCAAGCGCGATCCGATCTTGCGCGTGCGATTGGCCTCCGACGTGCCGGCCGGCGAACGGCCGTCGTTCCAGGTCCTGCGCACCGAGTCGAAGAGCTTCGCGGACATGGTGGAGGCGCGGCGCCATCCGACCTCACCGTTCTATTTCCGCAAGCCACCGCCGGTGCTCGACATCTGCGGCGTTCTCGTACCGGTCAAGCGGCCCTAAGGCGCGGTTGCGGAATTCTCGTCATCCCGCGACGCAAATCTATCGCGGGTCTTCCTTGGTATCGCTGGCGCTATGGGGGTGATCGTTCAGCACAACGCTCAGAAGCGAGCTGTGGATTTCCAGGTGGCCGTTGTATTTGATGAAGCCGAGCTTGCGGAATTTGTTCATGAAGAAGCTCACGCGCGACCGCGTTGTCCCGATCATTTCCGCCAGGGTTGCCTGGCTGATCTTGGCAATAACCGGTTCGGGCCGGCCCTCCTTGCCGAAATTCGCCAGCAACAGAAGCGCCCGCGCCAGACGTTTCTCGCTCGAATTGAACAATTGATCGACCAGGTCTTCTTCCACCCTCTGTGCATGCATCAGAATGTGCGAGACGAACATCTCGGAAAACGCCAGCTCTTCGTGAATCACGCGCACGATGGCGGTCTTTTGCAGCCGCATGATCTCGCAATCCGTCATCGCCGACGCGGTTGCCATGCGCCGGGCTTGCCCAGTCAGGCAGCCTTCGCCGCAGAATTCATCGGGCCCCAGGATCGAAACGACCGCTTCTTTGCCCTGCGCCGACACGACGGCAAGTTTCACCTTGCCTTTCTGGATATAATACACGGAGTCCGCAGGATCGCCTTGCGAGAATAGAATTTCGTGCTTGCCGTATTTCGATATCGCGCGTCCGATCCCGGCTTGGGCGAGAAACACGCGCGGGTCGAATGTTGCCTTCTTGGACTTGCTCCTGGTCGCCATGACGGATCTCTTTCTTTTCAAAGTTCCCTGTCCTTCAAAAGTGTCCCGAATAAAGAATCGTACTTCGATAACATAATAGCGAAATATACCCGCCATATGAGCAATATTGTACAGACGCCTTGGCGGATAAAATCTAACGTCAAGCATCGGTTCGTGGAATCAATGGCGCTCCGTGATCCGCTGAAAGTTATCTCGACGTCCCATCGCGCGAGGGTACTTGCATGGCTCCGATATATTGGATCGTCGGTCTGGTCGTGATCACCTTGCTTTTCTGGTGGGCCAGCAGGGGCAATGGACGGCACCTCGGACACAAGCGCCGTCTGGGTGCGGCCACGGAACTCGTGCAGGAAAATCATCGTCTCCGCCATGTCCTGGCACAAATGGCAGTCGAGAATCATGAGCTGAAGAACTCAAAGACACTCTACTGGTAACCGTATCCAGAGGGTGATTCGACCGTTGGAGGGGTTCAATGGAATGCACATTCGTTCGTGCCCGCGCTCTCGCCGCAGGGTTTGCGGATGCCGACGCCGACGCGTCCTCGCCGCCAAACGACGACATGCGCCTTCAACTGCGGCAGAAGGACATACTGCTGCAGGAAATGCGGCATCGCATGGGCAACAGCCTGCAGATCGTGGCGAGTATCCTGCTGCTGAAGGCGCGGACCGCGCAATCGGAAGAGGCGAGGCTCCACCTGCGCGATGCGCATGGCCAGGTCATGTCCATCGCCGCCGTCCAGAGGCGGCTTCAAGTTTCGACGAACGGGGAGCGGGTCGAACTTGGATCCTACCTGTCGGACCTTTGCGAGAGCCTTGACGACTCGATGATCGACGGAATGAGGCCGATCACTCTCGAGGTGAGGGCCGAAAAAGGCACCGTTTCCGCGCAGGAAGCCGTCAGCTTCGGATTGATCGTCACCGAACTCGTGATCAACGCCCTCAAGCATGCCTTCGGGCGCGATCAGACGGATTGCCGAATATCCGTCGGATACCAAACCGGCGTCGGCGGTTGGCGGCTCTCCGTCAGGGACAATGGCCGCGGCACGTCCGGTGCAGCCGATACAAAGCCGGTCTTTGGCCTCGGTACGAGCATTGTCGAGGCGCTCGCCCGTCAATTGGGCGCATACATTGAAGTCGCGCAAGACTCGGGCGGATACATGACCACCATCGGCCACGACAGGCCTGTCTAAGCGCGTCCGGACCGCAATGCGCGGTGGCCGTCAGTCGGTGACCGTTTCCTCTTTGGCCTCGCGGACGGAGGAGATGAAGCGGCCTTCGCCGCCGCCCTGGCGCATCAGCGTGATGATCTGCTCGACCGCCTGGCGCAGGTTGTTGGCCAGGAAGTCGCACTCGGTGGCCTCGAAGCTGTCGAGATAGTGCGTGTCGTCCTCGATCGCGGTCCAGAAGCCGGCAATCAGCGGCAGGCCCGGCATGCGTTTGCGCAGCCGCCGCGCCAGGTAGCGGGCATTCTTGGGACTGCCCGGCTCGAGATAGGAGACGCAGATCGAGCGCACACCGTCGCACGTCAGATCGTGAATGGCGGAGGGCGAGACATCCTCGAACGAGGCGATGCGCGCGCCGATGCCCTGGCGCTCCAGCAGATGGGCGAGAAGATTCGCCGCGGCGTGATCGAGCACGCTGCGGCCCGCGACGCACAGGACCGGCTTGTGACCCCAGTCGAAAGGAACTTCGGCTGAGACATTCCCCGCTGCGCGCTGTTCGGGGTCTTCATGCAGGGTGAGGTTGTCGATGAACATCTCCACCGTCTTGGCGACACGCTTGCGGCCCTCTTCGGTCAGCGCGCCGCGATTGACGTCGAGCTGCGCCAGCGCCAAGCCGCGCACCGCGACCTCGTCGAAATAGGCGGGAAGGGAATGGTCGCTCAGGAACACTTCGGCCTGTTCCGCCGCCTCGTCCGAATTGCCGGCCAGCATGCGCAGATAGAAGCTCTCGTCCGGCGCCATCGGCGGTGCATCGCCGAGCATCACGTCGAGGAAGCGCAATTGATCGACATGGCGGCCGATGACCACGAGGATCATGGTGAGCGGCGTCGACAGCAATAGCCCCACCGGCCCCCAGACGAAGGTCCAGAATCCCGCCGCGACCACCACCGCCAAGGCTGACAGTCCCATGTTGCGGCCGTAGAGCCAGGGTTCGATCGCCTGGCCGGTGATCGATTCCAGGACGATGAAGACGCCCAGCGTCCAGAACGTCACCGACCAGCCCGGATCGACCGCCAGCGACAGCATCACGGGAATCAGCGCCGCGATGGGTACGCCGATATAGGGGACATAGCGGAACATCGCCGCGATCAGGCCCCACAGCGCCGGATTGGGCACGCCCGCCGCCCACAGGCCGAGCCCGACCAAAATCCCGAACACCGCGTTCACGCCGGTCTGAAGCAGCAGATAGCGGCTGAGCCGCTCGGCGCCGTCATCGATCGCCAAGGTCGTGCGCTGCAGATCGCGCCCGCCCGCGAGTTTGATGAAGCGGTCCCGCAAATCCTCCTTCTGCAGGAGGATGAAGATCACGAAGATGATGATGATCGCCAGATTGGCGAGCGGCTCGAGCACCGGGCCCGCGAAGTTCTGCAGTAGGGAGAGCGTGCCGGGCGAGGGCTGCTGGATCACCACCGGGATGGCCGGGCTGCTCGTCTGGGCGGTGGTCTTGGACTGGAGCTGCTCGCGGCTGGAGGGCTGCGGCGGCGCCTGGGTGATCTGATCGCTCAGATTTTCAAATGTCCGGGTGATGCTCTTCACGAAGCCGTTGTTGGAGGCGGAGCCCTCGACCGACTGAATCTTGGAGACGATGTTGTGCTGGTATTGCGGCATGCCGACCGCCAGCCAGGCGATCTGGGTGCCGATGAAGGTGGCGGTGCCGCTGATCAGCAGTACGGCCAGCGTTACCGTCAGGATCACGGCCGGTATGCGGCCGAATTTCAGCCGCCGCAGAAGCTCGGCCACCGGGGCCAGCGCGAAGGCCATGAGGATCGATAGCGCCAGCGGGACCAGCAAGGGACGGCCGAAATAGATCAGCGCCACCACCACCGCGGCGATCACCGCGGCATAGGCGGTTTCCCGCAAGCCCGCATCGCTGGGGGTTATTTTTGCCGCTTCGGCTGGGCCGTGCAGGGGTGCGGCCATGGCAGCGTTCCTCGAGCCTCCAGGAGAAAGTGTCGCCAAAACAGCGAATTATGCAAATGCGCAGGCGCCTTGTCCGGCGCCGGTACAGCGGATATGTCTGCCGGGCCCTTTTGGACCCCGTCCCGATGACCTGGTTGCGCTTCATTCCCGAGACCACGAATGTCGACTTTGTCGGCTGGCGCTATTGGGCATTCGGCCTGGACGGGCTTCTGCTGGTCGCGTCGATCGTCTCGATCCTGGTCTACGGCTTCAATTTCGGAATCGACTTCACCGGTGGCGTCCAGATGGAGGTCCAATATTCGAAGCCGATCGACATCGGAAAGGTCCGCACCAGCATCTCGAATCTGGGATTCAAGGATATCGAAATCACCTATTTCGGCGGGGGACAGTGCGATCAGCCGGTCAATTCCTGTCTTCTGATGCGGGTCAAGGCCAAGTCAGACGACGCCGACAAGGGCGTGGAACGCAGCGTCAGGCAAATTCTCGGACCCGGGTACACGTTCCGCGATACGCAGATCATCGGCCCCAAGGTCAGTGAGGAACTTTTCCAAAGCGGCGTCTACGCGACCCTGCTGGCGGTCATACTGATCTCGCTCTACGTCGCGTTCCGCTTCGAATGGCAATATGGCGTGGGTGCGTTGATCGCTACCGGTCACGACGTGTTCGTGACCGCCGGGTTCTTCTCGATTTTGCACTTGGACTTCACGCTCAACACCGTGGCGGCGCTTCTGCTGCTTGCGGGCTATTCGATCAACGATACGGTGGTGGTGTTCGATCGAATTCGCGAGAACCGGCGCAAATACAAGCGCATGCCGCTGACGGAATTGATCAATCTCTCCACCAATCAGATCGCCACGCGGACGACGCTCGTGTCCGCCGCCACATCTCTGTCTGTGGTGCCAATGCTGTTCGGCGGGGCGGTTCTGCTGAATTTCAGCGCGGCGATTCTCTTCGGCATTCTCGTCGGCACCTTCTCGTCGACCTATGTCGCCGCGGCCCTGCTGCTCTATCTCCCGGCGCCCGCCGGAACGGCTAGCGTCAGCACCGAAGATGCCGTCGCTTAGCCGTCAGAGCGGGAACCAGTCCCGCCGGTCGCTGAATACCAGATAGTGCGCGTTGACCCCGGCGCGAAGGCCCAGGCCGGTACGCATCGGCGCCAGCGTCACGCCGCCGGAGCGCAGATAGTTCACGCCGATGCCGGCGACGAAATAGATGCTGCCTTCCACGCCGGGGAAGCGCTGATAGAGCCGGCGCTCTTCCTTCAGATTGTAGATCAAGGTGAAGACCTTCGATCCGTTGCCGCCGAAATCGAATCCGACGGACGGGCCCTTCCAATAGACCTTTGTCGGCTCGACGCCCTTGCGGATCAGCCAGCCCGAGCCATAGCGCAATCCGAGGACGAACGCGCCCGAACCCTCGTCACCCTTGATGTAGCCGTCGGGAAGTCCCAGATCTTCGGTGACGCGCTGGACGGCCTTGGCCATCACTTCGGTCGTCACGCCGAAGAAGTCCGAGCCGGCCTGAACGATCTCGTTCGGCGTGAACGTGTCGCTGTTGGAATTGTCCCGGGGTCTGTCGTCGTCGGCGGCGGTCGGGCCGATGGTCAGCGCCACGGCGGCAAGACCGGCAAATAGCGCGCCGAGGATTCGGAAGCGGTTCATTGTTCTTCTCCAGAGCGAATCAAGTGTTCCCCGCGCGGGCATCCTTGCCCAATTCCGATCGACGCGACAATCGCGGGCTAGGCAACCGTCCGTGACTTTCAAGGCCTTTTTGCGGCCAGTGGCGGAACTATATCCAAGCGGGCTATTGTGCCGTCTGTCGTCGCAGCAAAAAAGGGCCAGCCATGGACGCCGTGACGGTCTTCGTTCTTGCCGTATTGTTCCTCGCCCTGATCACGATCTTCTCCGGCGTCAAGAGCGTGCCGCAGGGCCGCGAATGGACGGTGGAACGTTTCGGACGTTTCACCAAGGTCTTGAAGCCGGGCCTCAATCTGATCGTGCCCTACGTCGATCGCATCGGCCGCAAGCTGTCGATGATGGAGGAGGTGCTGACCATCCCGAGCCAGGTGGTGATCACGCGCGACAACGCCACCGTCACCGCCGATGCCATCGCCTTCTATCAGGTGGTCGATGCCGCCAAGGCGGCCTATGAGGTCGCCAATCTCCAGGCGGGCATCACCAATTTGTGCCTGACCAATGCGCGTACCGTGATCGGCGCGATGGATCTGGACGAGGTGCTCTCCAAGCGCGACGAGATCAACCAGCGCCTGCTCAGCGTCGTCGATCAGGCGACCAGTCCCTGGGGCGTCAAGGTCACGCGCATCGAGATCAAGGATCTCTCGCCGCCGACGGATATCACCGAAGCGATGGCGCGCCAGATGAAGGCCGAACGCTTCCGCCGCGCCGAGGTCACCCAGGCCGATGGCGAGAAACAGGGCGCGATCCTGCGCGCCGAGGGCGCCAAACAGTCTGCGATCCTGCAGGCCGAAGGCCGCAAGGAAGCGGCATTCCGCGACGCCGAGGCGCGCGAGCGCCTGGCGCAGGCCGAGGCCAAGGCCACGCAAATGGTTTCGGACTCGATCGAGGCCGGCAACGTCAACGCGCTGAACTACTTCCTCGGCCAGAAATATGTCGATGCCTTCGCGCAACTCGCCAACGCGCCCAATCAGAAATTCGTCGTGGTGCCGATGGAATCGGCGGGCCTTCTGGGGTCTATCGCCGGCATCGCGGAGATGACGCGCGAAGCGATCACCACGCAGGTCGCCACCGCGGCGACGCCGAGGGCGCGGGGCCAGAATGCCGCCGGCACGGTGCCCAACGTTGCCCCGCCGCCGACGCGGCCGGCCGGCACGTAAGGAGCGCCGCTCATGGACGCCATCACCCAATTTCTGAATACGCAGCCCGCTTGGCATTGGTGGGCGCTGGGGGCCGTGCTGCTCGCGCTCGAGATCGCGAGCACGACACAGTATCTGCTGTGGCCCGGAATCGCGGCGTTGGTCGTTGGTTTGCTGAAATTCCTCGATCCGGGCCTCGATGGGCGCCTCGCCGTATTTCTCTTCGCCCTGATCTCCGTGATCGCCACCGCGACCTGGAAACGCTCGGCCTGGGGGCGCGCCGACCGCGACACGCACGGCAACCTCAATCAGCGTAGCGCCCAATATGTCGGCCGCTTGGTGCGGTGCGAAGAGGATTTCTCGAACGGCCGCGGCCCGGTGCGGGTGGATGACACGCGCTGGATCGCCGCGACGGTCGATGGCTCGGCGCCCGTCCGGGGCGACATGCTCGAGGTCTCCGGAGCGGATGGAGCCGAGTTGAAGGTCCAGCGGGCGCCGGGTTCCGTCCCTTGAGCGCACCGAAGCCGCAATAGGGCCGTAAACCGCGACTTTGGGGCGCGCTTGCGCGAACAAATGAACGACGTCAACTCTGCGGCGTTATCACTGGCATGAGTGGTAGTTTCATGAACGACAACGACGCACACGCCCACCTGTCCGGCGCCGGTTGGCTGGCGCTCGTCGTGCTGCTCGGGTTCCTTGGCGCATCGATCTGGTACGCCGTCTATGCCTGGGGCGCGATCGGCGTCGCGCATATGAGCGCGTTCGGCTGGTTCGCGCTGATCGCCGGCTCGGCCCTGACCTTGGCCGTCGGCGGCGGGCTGATGACGCTGGTGTTCTATTCCAGCCGCCACGATTACGACCGCTGATCAGCCGCCGCGCGCGACGAAATGCGGATTTGTGAAGTCGTCCGCCGCGCGCCCGTAGAGGAGCGGCGAGCCGTCCAGCCTGGTGACCGTTCCACCGGCAGCCGACAGAACGGCATGACCCGCCGCGGTATCCCATTCCATTGTCGTGCCGTGACGCGGATAGATGTCCGCTTCTCCCGTCGCCACGAGGCAAAACTTCAGCGAGGACCCGGCGGCGATGAAATCCTTCACCGGATAGGCCGCGAGATACTCTTCCGTCTTCTTGTCGCGATGGGTGCGGCTGGCGACCACGATCAGACCGTCTGGCGGCGCTTTGCGTACATGGATTGCGCGCGCCCGCGCGAAGTCCGGCGCCGTTGCCACCTCGGTCGCGACTTCGAACGCGCCGCCGCCGGCCTCTCCCAGGAACAGCCGGTTTTTCGCCGGCGCATACACGACGCCGCGCACCGCGATCCCATCCTCGATTTCGGCGATGTTCACGGTGAACTCGCCATTGCGGTTGATGAACTCCTTGGTGCCGTCGAGCGGATCGACCAGGAAGAAACGCGCGCCGATTTTGGGCAGCCGGCCGGCCGCCACTTCTTCTTCCGCGACCACCGCCACGCTCGGCGCCAGGGCGGCAAGTCCTTTCAGGATATGCGCCTCCGTCTCTTCGTCGGCGTCGGTCACGGGCGAATGATCGGACTTGCGGCGCGCCGCGGTGCCGGCTTCGTAATGCCGCATCACGATCACGCCGGCCTCGTGCGCCAAGAGAGAAAGCGCGGTCAGACGCGGCGAGGGCGTTGCAACCATCTTAAGCATTCCTTAAGACGCGGCGATCATGGTTACCGGAAATAAACCATGTCTGGCACGTGGAGATAATCCGCCCATGGATGACATCGAATTCGCCGCGTTTCTCGTGAGCCGGGTTTGTCACGATCTTGTGGGGCCGCTGGGTGCGGTCGTCAACGGCCTGGAGGTGATGGAGGATGAGCGCGATGCCGCTATGCGCGCCGACGCGCTGAAGATCGTTTCCAGCAGCGCGGCGCAGGCCCTGGCGCGGCTGCAATTTCTGCGCATCGCCTTCGGCGCCGCTGGCTCCGCCGGCGCGGAACTCGACGTCGGCGAGGTCGGGCGCCTGGTCGGCGGTCTTCTGGAAGGCGGCAAGGTGCAGCTCAATTGGAATGCGCCCCATGTGAACTGGCCCAAGAATTGGGCGAAGCTCCTGATGAACGCGGCTCTGCTGGGCGCCGATTGCCTGCCGCGCGGCGGCCAGCTCGACGTCTTGGTCAGCCACGACGCGGCAGCGCCGGCCTTCAAGATCGTGGCGACGAGCCCCCACGCGCGGGTGCTGGAAGATGTCGCCAATGCGGTCCGCGGCGAGGAAGCCCATCTCGATGCCCGCGGTATTCAGCCTTATCTGGCCCATAAGCTGTCGCGCGATCTGAACGCCGGGTTGACGTTGACGCCACGCGAGGGCGCGGTCGAATTGGCGGCTGGTTAACCTTCTAAACCCCTCATTTACATATGTCCTCTACGCTTAGGTCCGAATTCGGACGTGGGCCGCGCGTTGCTTGCGGCCGCTGCAGGATCGCATGCTCATGAAAAACTGCCTGGTCGTCGACGATAGCCGCGTGATCCGCAAGGTCGCGTGCCGCATTCTGCAGGATCTCAAATTCGCCACGGCCGAGGCCGAGGATGGATTGGAAGCGCTGACCGCCTGCCGCGCCAAGATGCCCGAGCTCATCCTGCTCGACTGGAACATGCCCAACATGAACGGCATCGAATTTCTGAAGACGCTGCGACGCGAGCGCGACGGTGAGCGGCCGATCGTCGTGTTCTGCACGACCGAGAACGACGTGGCGCACATCACCGAGGCGCTCGGCGCCGGCGCCAACGAATACATCATGAAGCCCTTCGATCGCGGCATCATCGAGGCGAAGCTCGCCGAAGTGGGCCTGGCATAGCCGTCGGCCCGATGACCGAAGACGACTTCTTCTTCCTCGCCCAACTCGTGCGGCGCCGCTCCGGTCTCATCCTGCCGGCGAACAAGGCGCGCTTCGTGACGGGCCAGCTTGGCCCCGTGGCGCGCCGTTTCGGCTTTCGCAGCGTCGATGGTTTGATAGCCGAGCTGCGCCATGGCCGCGAGTCGCTCGCCCGCGCGGTGACCGAGGCGATGACGACCAACGAGTCCTCGTTCTTCCGCGACAAGGCGGCGTTCGACCATTTCCGTCACATCGTCCTGCCGCGTCTGGTCGAGGATCGGGCCAAAACCAAGCGCCTGCGCATCTGGTGTGCGGCCTGCGCCGCGGGGCAGGAGCCGTATTCGATCGCCATGCTGCTCGACGACGCCAAGCTCGCGGCGCAGGGTTGGTCCATCGATCTCATCGCGACCGATATCAGCGCGGAAATGATCGCGCGGGGCGAGGAGGGGCTCTACACGCATTTCGAAGTGCAGCGCGGTCTCGCCATTCGCCGGCTGGTCGCGCATTTCACGCAGGAAGGCGACAATTGGCGCATCGGCGAGAGCCTGCGGCGCATGGTGTCTTTCCGCCAGTTCAATCTGCTCGATTCCTATGGCTGGCTCGACGATCTCGACGTCGTGTTCTGCCGCAACGTGCTGATGTATTTCGACGCCAAGACCAAGGTCTCCGTCCTCGACAAGATCGCCGAGATCCTGCTGCCCGAAGGCGCGCTGCTGCTGGGCCATACGGAATCGGTGCGCGGCCTGTCCGACGTCTTCGTAGCCATCGACGATGCGCCGATGTTGTTCGTGAAGGGCAAGGCCGCCGCGCAGCGCTTGACGGCAACGGGCTGATCGCTCACCACGTGTCCACAAACCCGTGCCGCTTGCCCGCCGCGCGCGGCGGCAGGGAGCGGAGCCCGCGCAGGATCCAGCGCCGCGTGTCGGCGGGATCGATCACGTCGTCGATCTCCAGATAGGCGGCCATGTTGATCGCCTTGCCGCGCGCATAGGACTGCGCCACCAACTTCTTGAACAGCACCTCACGCGCCTCTTCGGTCGGCTCGGCTTCCAATTCCTTGCGGTAGCCCAGCCGCGCGGCGCCTTCGAGGCCCATGCCGCCGAACTCGCCCGTCGGCCATGCCACGTTGAAGAACGGCGCGTGAAAACTTCCGCCCGCCATGGCCTGCGCACCCAGGCCATAGCCCTTGCGCAGCACGACGGTGAAGATCGGCACGCTTAAGCTCGCGCCGACGACGAACATGCGGCTGGTGCGGCGCACCAGCGCCGTCTTCTCCGCTTCCGGCCCCACCATGAACCCCGGTGTGTCGCAGAGCGACAGCACGGGCAAGCCAAAGGCGTCGCATAGCTGCAGGAAGCGCGCGGCCTTGTCGGCGCAGGCCGCATCGATCGCGCCGGAGAGATACATCGGGTTGTTGGCGATCAGGCCGAAGGGCTCGCCTTCGATCCGCACCAGCGCGGTGATCATGCCCGGAGCGAAATCGCGGCGCAGTTCGAGCACGCCGGCCGTGTCGCACAACGTCTCGATCACCTTGCGGCTTTCATACACGCGCAGCCGGTTCTCGGGGATCACATGGCGCAGCAGCTTCTGCTCGGCGCAGTCCCAACTCGGCAGCGCGCCCTGGAAATAGGCGAGGTATTTCCGGGCGGCGTCGACCGCTTCGATCTCGTCTTTGACCGCGATATCGACCACGCCGTTGGGCACCTGCACCGCCATCGGCCCGACGTCCTCTGGCTTGTAGACGCCCAGGCCCCCGCCTTCGATCATCGCCGGCCCGCCCATGCCGATATTGGAATTGGCCGCCGCGATGATGACGTCGGAACAACCGAGCAGCGCCGCATTGCCGGCAAAGCAGCGGCCCGAATTGATGCCGATGCGCGGCACCGTGCCCGAAAGCTTGGCGTATTGGCGGAAGGTCGGCGTGTCGAGGCCGGCCACGCCGGGGAAATCGGTGTCGCCGGGCCGCCCGCCGCCGCCTTCCGCGAAGCAGACGATGGGAAGCTTCCATTCCTCCGCCACGGTCAGCAGGCGATCCTTTTTGCGATGGTTCATCGCGCCCTGCGTGCCGGCCAGAACCGTATAGTCGTAGGCCATCACGGCGCAGCGCGCCTTATTCTCTCCGAAGATCGACGCGTTGACCGTCCCGATGCCGGTGACGATGCCGTCACCCGGCGTGTTCGCGATCAGATCCTCGAGCGAGCGCCGCCGCCGCTGCGCCGCGAAGGACAGTGCGCCATATTCGATGAAGCTTCCCGGATCGCAGAGCTGCGCGATGTTCTCGCGCGTCGTGCGCTGGCCGGTCTTGCGCCGCCGCGCCACGGCATCGGGCCGGTTGGCATCGTCGCCGAAGGCGTGCCGCGCGAGCGCTTCCGCCAAATCGGGACGGATAAGATTGGGATCGACGGCCTCGGCGGCCGCCTTGTCGGCGCCCGCGATCTCCGCCGGTTCGAGATAGAGCAGCGCGTCGCCTTCGAACAGCACGTCGCCGGGCGCGGCAGCGAAGGAATGCACCTGTCCGGAGGCCGGCGCGGCGACGATATGCTCCATCTTCATCGCTTCCAGCACCGCGACGTCGGCGCCTTGCCGCACGACGTCGCCTCGGGCGACGGCGAAGGAGACAAGCTTGCCTTGCATCGGCGCCGGGACGTTCAGCGTGCCGTCGGGCGCCGCAACGGCCGCGGGGACCGCGGCCACCGGCGGCGCGGCGATCTTGACGGCCGGTTGCGGCTTCCACTCCGCTGCGGCGGCGACAAGTTGCGCTGCATGTTCTTCGACGAAGCGCGTATGCGTGCGCCCGTCGTACACGTCCTCGCGCGCGATCAGCGCATGCAGGAATGCGATGTTCGTCGCGACGCCGCCGACGGCGAATTCGCCGAGCGCGCGGCGCGCCCGCGTCATCGCCGAGGCGTAGTCGGGTCCGTGCACGACCAGCTTGGCCAGCAGGGAGTCGAAGGCGGGGTTGGTCGCATATCCCTCATAGCCGAAGGTGTCGACGCGGATGCCGGGACCCGACGGCGGCGCGAAGGTGGTCAGCGTTCCGCCCGTCGGCTTGATCGTGCCGTCGGCCTGCGTGCGCTCCATGTTGATCCGCAGCTGGATCGCGGTACCGCGCGGATGAGGCACCGCGTCCTGCTGCAGGCCGATTTCGCCAAGGCTCTTGCCGCGCGCCAATTCGATCTGCACGCCGACGAGATCGATGCCGGTCACCTCTTCCGTCACCGTGTGCTCCACCTGCAGGCGCGGATTGGCCTCGATGAAGGCGAAGGCGGCCTGATGGCGCTGCGGCGCCGGATCGATTAGGAATTCGAAGGTCGCGAGACCTTGCAGATTGACGTCGTCTGCCAGCCACACCGCCGCGTCGCACAGCTGGCGGCGCAATTGCGGCTCGAGAAACGGTGCCGGCGCGATCTCGACGATCTTCTGGTGCCGCCGCTGCAGGGTACAGTCGCGCTCCCAGATATGGCTCGCGGACTTGCCGTCGCCCGCAATTTGCACCTCGATGTGCCGTGCATGGGGCATGAGCAGCTCGGCATAGACCGCGTCGTTGCCGAATGCGGTGCGCGCCTCGGAGCGGCAGCGGGCGTAGGCGCTTTCGATCTCGTCCTCGTCGCTGACGATGCGCAAGCCCCGGCCGCCGCCGCCGGCGATCGCCTTGATGACGATCGGCGCGCGAACCTTTCGGAAAAAATCGCGGATCTGCTCCGCCGTCGCGGGTCCCGGCGTCGCCGGCAATACCGGCACGCCAAAGCGCTCGGCCAGCGCCCGCGCCCGCGCCTTGTCGCCGAAGATCGACAGTACCTTGGGCGAGGGGCCGATGAAACGCAGGCCGACTTTCTCGCAATCGGCGGCGAATTCGGCGCTTTCGCTCAGGAAGCCATAGCCGGGATGGACCGCGTCGCAATGCGAAGCCTTGGCGGCAGCGATCACGCGGGCGATGTCCAGATAGGCTGCCGGTCCCGCCGCGCCGAGTGAGACGGCGCTGTCGGCGGCGCGGACATGCGCCGATTGCGCGTCGTCCTGCGAATAGACCGCGACGCTGCGCAGGCCCAGATCGTTCGCGGCGCGGGCGATGCGCACGGCGATCTCGCCGCGATTGGCGATCAGGATGCTGTCGAAGCTCATGGCAAGACCCGGGGGATGGCGCTCCCCCGGAGTCTGCCATGTCGCACCGGGCCTTACAAAGCGGCGCGGACGCCACCAAAGGCGCCGATCCCCGGCACGCCATAGCCCGTTACGTCTTCCGTGCGGTCGTTGAACAGATTGTCGATCCGGCCGAAAAGCTGCCAACGCTCCGTTACGTCGTAGGAGCCGAACAGGTTGACGGTCGTGTTGCTCGTCAGTGTCGTGAAATTGCCTGCGTCGTTGAAGCGCTTGCCCTGATAGGTGAGGCTGACGCCGAGCGTCGCGCCGTCCAGCGGCAACCACGTCACGACGGCGCTCGCCAAGTTCTGCGGCCGGCGCGGCAGGTCCAGTCCCGTCGCCGCGTTGATCGACGACATGTTCGTATAGTCGAGCTTGGCCGTGAGCGTGTCGAGGAGCCTTGCGGTGAGTTCGGCCTCGACCCCCTGGGCGCGCGTCCGATCGACGTTGACGTAGTAACCGAACACCGCGACGCGTGTGGGACACCCCGGCGCGTCGGCCGGCGTGAAGCAGTTCTGGAAGTTGATCTGGTTCGTCGTGTTGCGCGCGAAGTAGGTAAGCGAAGCTTGCAGCCGGCCGTCCCACAGCGATTTGTCGGCGCCGATCTCCCAGCCCGTCGCCGCCTCAGGCTTCAGCTTGCCCAGATTGCCGGGCAGCGAGTTCGGCCCGAACTCCTGAAACAGGCTCGGCGCCTTGAACGCGCTGCCCGCATTGGCGCGCAACGTTGTGTCCCAACCTGGAATCCGCCAGGCCGCGTTGGCTTTGAAAGACGTATGGGTGCCGAACTGCTCGTCGTCGTCCAGGCGCGCCCCGCCGGTGAGCGTCACTTGTTCGAACAGCGTCGTCTGGCCTTGCGCATAGTATCCGCTGAGCCGGTCGTGCCCCAGCACCACGGGCGGGGAGAAGGTCGCGAAGACACCGTAGTTGTTGTTGCGGAACGTGCTTTCCTGAGTCTCGGCACCGAACGTGATCTGGCTGCCCGGCTCGAGTTCGACGACGCCCTGATATTCGAAGCGCGATGTGCTGCTGTAATAGACGTAGTTCAGATGCGTGATGTCGGACGCGGAGTCGAAAAAGTCTCGAAGGCCCTGCGTTGCGATGAAGGCCAGCCGGTTGTGGAAACTGCTGCCGAACAGATCGGCGTTGAGCCCCAGATAGCCGGTCTTGAGCTCATTGGTGTTATTTGCCGCCGAATCCGCCACGGCGAACAGCGGCGGACCGCCGAAGCCGTCGTCGAAATCGTCATGGCCGCGGGTGAAATAGCCGCGCAAATCGACGCTGACCGCGTCGTCGAGATGGGCGCGCAGATTCACCGTGGTGCCGAAGTTGGTGTAGCCGTCGGCTTCGGGGTTGCCGAACCGCGCATCCGCCGTCGAAGTACCGCCGGTGGAAAGGAAATTCAGGCCCGCGCCGTATTCGAGGATGCCGACCTCGCCATGCGCCGCGACATTGGCGTGAAAGGTGGCGAAGGAACCGCCCTCGATGCTGGCCTCGATCGCGTCGGCACCGCCGCGCTTTGTGATGACGTCGATCACCCCGCCGAGCGCGTCGCTGCCATAGAGCGTCGATTGCGGTCCGCGCAGCACTTCGACGCGGTCGATGCTGTTGACCAGCAGGTCGCCCAGGCCCGCGGCGGCGCTGTCGTCGGTCGTGCTGGAATCGTTGATGCGCACGCCGTCGATCAGGACGACGGTCTGTCCCGCCTCGGCGCCGCGCAGGCTGACGCTGGCCGGCTGGCCGAGCCCGCCATTGCGCACCACGACCAGGGAGGGCGTCTGCTGCAGGATGTCGGTCAGCAGCATGGTCTGCTGCGTCTTCAGATCGTCCGCATCGATCAGCGAGACCGAGGCGCCGGTCAGTGCCAGCGGCTGCTCGGTTCGCGTGGCGCTGACGACGACAGCTTCGGGGTAGGGGGCTACCGGATCGGCAAAGGTTTGAGCGGCAACGGGTGCCGCGAGCGCGACCAGCGCGGCGGACAGTAAGAGAGAATTGCGCATGCGATACTCCTGTGGTTGGCAGGAGCCGCGCCCGGCGTACGGTTCTGAATAGAATTCCCCATCGGAAAACACCCCGCGCGACTCCACTTGTCGCCACGGCGGTTTCTCCCGCGGTCCCCGCCACACCCCGTGCGGAAACTGGACGACGGCGCGAGGCAGGTCTCCTGGCTTCCGGCTGCGATCGCGTTCCGTCCGCCTTCCCAGGACTTTCGGTCCCAGTGGCACGTGGACAGACGCTCGCCGGTTACAGTTGCGGGGGCAGCCGCGGATTTGCTCCGCGTTCCCAAAACCAAGCGCGTGGGCGCGACCCTAGGTCGGATCGGCGCGGCGCGTCAATCGCGCCCTGAATTTGCCGCGCGTCCGGTCTATCATGACCCCAGCGATGCTTCTCGATTCGAAATTTCCTCTGCGCGTCACCGCGCTGGTGCTTTTGTGCCTTTGCCCCGCGGCCGCGTCTTCGGACGTGGACAGCTTGCCGCACTACGCCAGCGTCCGCCGCGAGCAGGCCTATCTGCGCGAGGGGCCGTCCTATGCAAACCGCATCCTATGGATCTACCGTCACAAGAATTACCCGGTGAAGATCATCGGCAGCTACGATGCCTGGCGCCACGTCAGGGACAGCGAAGGCGCGACGGGTTGGATGCATCACACGCAGTTGAGCGACCGGCGCAGCATCCTGTTCATCGGTGCCGTGAAGACGACACTGCACCGGGACGACGATCCGCGCAGCAAGGTCGTCGCCTATGCCGCGCCGGGCGTTGTCGCATGGCTGAAGGCGTGCGAGCCTTCGGTCTGCGAGGTGGAGGCCTCGGGCATCGACGGTTGGGTCGACAGGCGGAATATCTGGGGGGTGGAGGCCGGTGAAGTCTTCCAATAACGCGGGCGAGACGTCCGCGCGACGTTTGGCGGTCGAGGAAGCGGCGACGGCCGGCGAGCCCACCGATCCCGCATCCTCCGCCGGTGTCGCTGCGACCGGTCTGGCTGCTTGGCTGCGCCGGCCGCCGGGCGTGTCCACCACGGGCGGTCCGATCGCCAGCCGGCTCGGGCAATTCTCCTGGGCGATGTACGAATGCGCCCGCATACCCTTCGTCATCCTCGTCACGATCTATTTGTTCGCGCCTTATTTCACGCGCGTCGTGGTCGGCGATCCGGTGAAGGGACAGATCATCTGGTCGGCGATCTCCTCCTGGGGCGGTCTGGCGACGGCCGTCGCCGCGCCATTCCTGGGCGCGATCGCCGATATCGGCGGGCGGCGAAAGCCGTGGATCCTCGTCTACACCGTGATCATGATCGTTTCGATGGCCGCCATGTGGTACGGCCCGCCGCACGCCTCGCCGGCCCAACTCCTGCTGCTTGGCGTCGCCATCGCGGCGGCCAATTTCTCCTACGAATTCTCCACCGTGTTCCACAACGCGATGCTGCCGACCATCGCGCCGCACGACCGGGTGGGTCCTCTCTCGGGCCTGGGCCTGGCGCTCGGCAACCTCGCGGGCATCATCCTGCTCGTCTTCGTCATGATCGCCTTCGCCTTGCCGGGGCAGGTCGATTGGTCCTTCGTGCCGTCGCACCCGCTGTTCGGCGTCAATCAGGCGGCGCACGAACCCGAACGGCTGTCGGGTCCGATCTGCGCGCTATGGTTGTTGCTTTGCAGCCTGCCACTGTTCCTTTTCACGCCGGACAAGGCCAGCACGGGCGTTCCGCTGATGCAGCAGATGTCTCTCGGCGTCACGTCGGTGTGGCGCACGTTCAAGAGTCTGAGGCATTACCGCAATGTCGGCATGTATCTCCTGGCGCGCGTCTTCTTCAACGATGGGATGAGCGCGGTGCTGCTGTTCGGCGGCATCTATGCGGCCGGCACCTTCGACCTCGGTGCGCTGGCGATGACGATCTACGGAATCGAGCTCAGCGTGTTCGCGGTGCTGGGCGGCTTCCTGGCCGGCTGGCTGGACAACAATCTGGGCAGCAAGCGCGCTCTCTTCGTCAGCGTCGGCGGCACGCTGGTCTTCTTCGCCATGGGCCTGACCATGGCGCCGGACCGGGTCCTGTGGTTCATCCCGTTCGATCCGCATGCGCCGCCGATCAACGGTCTGCCGTTCTTCAACACCTGGCCGCAGCTTTGCTATCTGGGCGTGACCAACGGCGTGGCGATTTCCATCAGCGCGGGCTACGCCAATGCGCGCACGATGATGGCGCGGCTGGCGCCGCCCGAGAAGATGACGGAGTTCTTCGGCCTGATGTCGCTGTCCGGGACCTCGACCACCTTCCTCGCCAATGTCTCGGTGACGCTCATGACGGCGCTCACCATGAGCCAGCGCGGCGGGCTCGTCGCCGTCCTGGGGTTCCTCGCGCTCGGGCTGGCGCTGCTGATCTTCGTCAAGGAAGAGCGCGCGGTTGCCGTTTAGCACCTAGCCCGGGCACGCCGAGGTGTCGGCGAAGGCATCGTTGAGATAGGCCGCGAGGCGCAGCCCGCCGAGCCCGAGCTGACGGTCGAGCACCGGCGTCACTTGGCCGAGATAGGTCTCGTCGAGCACGTTGTTCGCCGGCTTCAGGTTCCACACCGTCACCGCCGCCGCGTGCGTCTGCAGCAGCCAATCGGTGGGCGTGCCGGCGGCGGCGGCCGGATCGCGCGCCTCGGGGGTCGCGAGGAAGCCGGACTCGAGGCGGTCGACATAGCCGCCCCAGGCCCAGGCCGACCGCGTGATGACGGCACCGTCCCATGCGGCATGGAAGTTGGTGTCGAGATCGCAATTCTTCGAACAGGTGATGCCTTTGAACGTCACCTTGACGGCAATGTCGTTGCCGCCGCGCGCTTCGTCCACCGTGTGCAGGGGCTGATGCAGATCGCCGATGAAATGCACGATGAAGCGCAGCGCATCTAGGCGCGCCGCCGCATCGCCGCAGCGTAGCGTCTCTCGCAGCCGGTCGAGGGCCGCGATCGTGCAGTCGCCCTTGGGATCGGGTTTGCAGTCGCGCGCCGGGTCATAATTGGAATCCGCCAGCTTGATGTCGACGAAATGCCAGTTGGTGGTTTCGGGCCGCTTGCCGCGCACGTCGTCGGCCCAGTTTGCGCTGGACGCCAGCGAATGACCCTTGCCGAGAATGGCCTCGACCCGCGCCGCGGCGACGGGGCTTAGGCGCCGTTGCGCGATCTCGGCCACGATGGAATGGCCTTCCGGTCCCCAGGCCAGCGCCAAATGGATCGTGGCGGCCCAGGCAACAAGAGCGCTCAACACGGGCCTGCGGCGCATGACGCACTCCACGCGATCCAGGTCTTGCGCCCGGACTTTAGCCGTCAATGGCCGTCATGATCATGATCGTGGTCGTGGTCGTGATGATCGGCGCCGGGCGGCCCGTTGTCGTCGTCATCGTGCCAATCATAGTCGCTGCGGCCATACCAGCTGTTGCCGTGTCCGTCGTCCTGCAGCACACGCTCGCGGCGGCCGCTGTCCTCCCACTCCTGACCGACACGGTCGCCGTCGCGCCAGCGCCGCTCATAGTGCTGGGCGTCGTAGCAATGGGAGCTGGCGCAGGTGTGGTCGTCTGCCGCGTGATCGCAATCGTGGTCGCAACCGCGTTCGCAGCGGTCGCGGCAGCCCCGGTTGCAATCGTCGTCGCAGCTCGCGCGGTGGCGATAGTGCCGCCGGCATCCGTCATTGCAGCCGTCGTAGCGGGCATAGCCGCAGCTATCCTCGCAGCCGCCGCAGCCATAGGAACAGCCATAACCGCCGAAATGGTGGAACTGGATCTCCGGCACCGGGTCGAAGGGATCGAGCAGCACCGCGCCGGAGGTCGCGACTCCGGCCTGCGCCGGCGCGGCGAGGAGCGCGAACACAAATCCCAACGCGGCCAACAGGCCCAAACGCTTCGCAAGCTGGCGTGTCATCGCGGCACCTCTCAATTCTGGCCGGGCCGCGGGCCTTCGCCCGCGGCGGCGTTCAACAGGTTCCCGAGCTGGTTCATCGTCGGGCGGAAACCGGCGATGGCGGAGCTCGTCATGTAGTCGTTGGATTTGTGCAGGTCCTGTTCGATGCCGGGCGGCCCGACCTTGTAGAGAACGCCCAGGTGATAGAGCGCGGCCGCAAAGCGCTGATCGGCCGCCTTGGCGAACCAATATTCGGCGCGCGCATAGTTGATCACCACGCCAAGTCCCTTGGCGTACATCACGCCCAGCGTGTTCTGCGAAGCCGCATCGCCGTCGACCGCCGCCGACTGGATTGCGCGCACGAGTTCGCTCGCGGTCAATCGGCCCGTCGCCTCGTCGGGGATCGATGCCTGATATTGGATGATGGCGCGCGGTCCCTTCCAGCCGAGGAAATAGAGCGCATGACGCACCGCATCGAACGGGATCGCCGCCGCCATGCCGAGCGCGCGCTGGCGCTCCATGGTCGGCACGCACTCATCCGTCAGGGGCACGCCGCCGGCGGAATCGCCGGTCGGATAGAATTCGAAGGGCGGGAACCAGTAGTGAAACGCCTTGGCCTGCTTGTCCACGAGATGATCGCCATAAGTGGCGCGCAGTGCACCCTCCAGCGTGTTGAGATAGGGCCGCCCGAGCGGGCTGCCCATTGCGTCGGCGATATGGAAATAGGTCAGGGCGTCGGCATCATTGGCCGCCAGGACGGTGTCGCCGCCGCCGCTGCTATCGCCGCCACCGCCGCCACCATAGTAATTTCCCGATGCGGAGCGATAGCGTCGGTTGCCGCCTCTGTCGCCATACCCGCCATTGCCATCGCCGCCCGCATCGCCGCCGTAATCGTCATCGGAATCGAAATGGCCACGGGGGCCTTCGGCGATGCGGCCGAGTTCGAGATATCCTTCCGCTCCGCCGCAAGACAGAATGTAGATGATGCGGTCGCGTGCCTCGGTGCGCTGCTGCGTGGTCAGTTCGACCAGGATCGAGCGCTGAGTCTGGAAGGCACGGGCACCCCGCTCGTGGATCACGCCGGCCGCGGTCTCGTCCCAATTGCGGCTGCGCCCGTTGCGGTTGTGACTGGCGATGAAATACCAGACATAAGCCTCGACGGGGTCGTAATAGCGGCTGTCGGATGGGTTGGAATAGATATCGCCGAGCTTGACCTGCGCGAGGAAATCGCCGTCTTGCCACGCCGCCTGGCGCCAGATCTTCACCGCCGCTTCCAGGCTGATGTGATTCAAGGCGAAGTTGCCGTCGGCGTAGTCTGCGCCGAGGGCGGACGCGAATGTCGCCGCCGCCACAACCGTCATCATGCCGGCGCACCGCAGGAAGCGGCTCACGCTTGAAAGTGCCACGGCCAAAATCCCCCGACCGCAATGTCGTCCTGAAAGTTCATCTCGATTTGAAATCAGCTTAACGTTAATCGCAACGCGGGGAATAGCCGTGAGTTGCCGTCTGCCGGGCGCAAACTGTGAATTTTTGTTGGTTAATCCGGTGCACTAATGCCGGAAATGGCGCATTCCCGTGAAAACCATCGCCAGGCCTGCCTCGTCGGCCGCGGCGATCACTTTTTCATCTCCGATCGAGCCGCCCGGCTGGATGACGGCCGTGGCGCCCGCTTCGGCCACCGCCAGCAGTCCATCGGGGAAGGGAAAGAACGCTTCCGATGCCGCCGCCGAGCCCTTGGTCATCGGCTCGGCCCAGCCCGCCGCTTTCGCCGCATCGCGCGCCTTGATCGCGGCGATGCGCGCGGAATCGACGCGGGACATCTGGCCGGCGCCGATCGCGGCGGTGACGCCGTCCTTCACGTAGACGACGGCGTTGGACTTGACGTGCTTGCCGATGGTGAAGGCCAGCAGCATGTCGGCGATCTCGCGCTCGCTCGGCTGGCGTTTGGTGACCACCTTCAACTGCGCGCGCGTGACGCGACCGTTGTCGCGCGTCTGCACCAGGAAGCCGCCCGCCACCGAGCGGAAGGTGAGCCCGGCCGAGTCGGGGTCGGGCAGGCCGCCCGCGATCAGCAGGCGAAGATTCCTCCGGGCGCCGAGAATTTTGCGCGCGTCCGCATCGGCATCGGGTGCGATGATCACCTCGGTGAAAAGCTTGGAGATCTCCTCGGCGGTCTCGCCGTCCAGCGTGCGGTTGAAGGCGAGCACGCCGCCGAACGCGCTGACCGGATCGCAGGCGAGCGCCTTTCTGTAGGACTCGGCCGGGGTCGACGCCAGCGCGACGCCGCAGGGATTGGCGTGCTTGATGATCGCGCAGGCGGCCGAGACGCTGGCTGCGAACTCCGCCACCAGCTCGTAGGCCGCGTCGGTGTCGTTGATGTTGTTGTAGGAAAGTTCCTTGCCCTGAAGCTGCGTCGCGGTGGCGACGCCCGGCCGCGCCTCGCCGGTGACGTAGAACGCGGCCTCCTGGTGCGGATTTTCGCCGTAGCGCAGCGATTGGCGCAACGATCCGGCGAAGCTGCGGTTGCGCGGCGGCGCCTTGTCGCCGTCCTTCGCAAGCTCGGCCGCGAACCAGTTGGAAACCGCGGCGTCATAGGCCGCGGTGCGCGCGAAGGCGATCTGGGCGAGCTTCCTGCGCAAGCCGCCGCTCACCGCGCCCTTGTTCGCGTCCATCTCCGCCAGCACCGACGCGTAGTCCTGCGGATCGCTGACGACGGTGACCCATTCGTGGTTCTTCGCCGCCGAACGCGTCATCGCCGGGCCGCCGATGTCGATCTGCTCGATCGTGTCCTCGAACGAGGCGCCTTTCGCGACGGTCGCCTCGAAGGGATAGAGATTGGAGACCAGCAGATCGATGCCCTCGATTTCGTGTTCGCGCATCGCCGCGGCGTGGTCCGGCTTGTCGCGCAGCGACAGAAATCCGCCATGCACCTTGGGATGCAGCGTCTTCACCCGCCCGTCCATCATCTCCGGAAAGCCGGTGACCTCGGAGATGTCGGCGACGGTCAGGCCTGCCTCGCGCAACGCCTTGGCGCTGCCTCCGGTCGAGATCAGGAACACGCCGTGGCGCGCCAGACCCTTGGCGAAATCGACCAGCCCGGTCTTGTCCCAAACCGAAAGCAGCGCGCGGCGGATGGGGCGGTGCGACATCATGGACTCTGGGGCGACTCGGGCCGAGGCCGGGTTACGAGCGGACTTACCGCCGCAGAACGGAAAAGAGAAGTGCCAGAAGGACGCTGGCCCCCAGGGAATAGAGCACGGGGATGTGGATATGCCAGTTTTCCCGGTCGTAGATGATGTCGCCGGGCAGCGGATCGAGGTCCAGCAGCGCGATCACCTGGCTCAGGACCAGCGCGCCGAGCAGCAGGATGCCCAGATAGATCAGCCAGCGCATGTTACGGCGCCATCGGCGTCACGCCGAGCTTGGCGAACAGCTTGTGGTCGTGGCTCTCTTCCGGATTGGGCGTGGTGAGCAGCTTGTCGCCGTAGAAGATCGAATTGGCGCCGGCGAGGAAGCAGAGCGATTGCGCCTCATCGCTCAATTCGCCGCGGCCGGCCGACAGCCGCACCATGGATTTGGGCATGGTGATGCGCGCCACCGCGATCATGCGCACGAAGTCGATTGCGTCGAGCGGCGCGCTGTCGCCGAGGCGCGTGCCTTCGATCTTGACGAGGCCGTTGATAGGCACGCTTTCGGGATGCACGGGAAGCGTCGCCAGCGCGTGGATCATGCCGACGCGGTCCTGCGCGTCCTCGCCCATGCCGACGATGCCGCCGCAGCATACGGCGATGCCGGCGTCGCGCACATGCGCCAGCGTGTCGAGCCGGTCCTGGAACGTCCGTGTCGTGATGACCTCGCGATAATATTCCGGCGAGGTATCGATGTTGTGGTTGTAGTAGTCGAGGCCGGAATCCTTCAGCCGCGCGGCTTGCGGCGGCGTCAGCATGCCGAGCGTGACGCAGGTCTCCATGCCGAGCGCCTTGACGCCCTCGACCATCGCGCACACCGCGTCGAGGTCCTTGTCCTTCGGCGAGCGCCAGGCGGCGCCCATGCAGAAGCGCGTCGCGCCGGCGGCCTTGGCGGCGCGCGCGTCGGCCAGCACCGCGTCGAGCGCCATCAATTTGGACGCCTTCAGTCCCGTCTCGTGATTCGCGCTTTGCGAGCAATAGCCGCAATCCTCGGGGCAGCCGCCGGTCTTGATCGAGAGCAGGGTGGAGACCTGAACCGCGTTGGCGTCGAAGTGCTGGCGATGCACCGTCTGCGCGCGGAACATCAGGTCGGCAAAGGGCAGCGCGAACAGCCGCGCGATCTCCGCGCGCGTCCAATCGTTGCGCATGACGGCATCGTGCAGGCCGGGGGCGGGAGCGTTCATCGGGACACCTTGCAAAACGGCGGCGCGATCAACGCCTTAGCCTTGAACCCGTTCCCGCACAAGCTTGGCACGACGGATCAGGCCGCCATGCCGTTCGCTCGCGCGCTGGGCCGCGCCGACACGCGCGCGTGCCAGGCGGCGAGGTGCGGGCAGGTCTCCGGAATCGGCATATCGACGAATTTCGCGAAGTCGAGGCCGCACAGAAGAACGATATCCGCCATCGAAAAATAGTCGCCGACGAGAAACTGTCCGCCGCCGGACAATTCCTTGTCGATCCACTTCATCGCGCCGGCCACCACGCGGCGCATATGCGCGCCATATTCCTTGAACTGGTTGGGATTGACGACGGCGGTGCGCGGATCGTCGTTGATCCAGACCTGGCCCATCGGCGTCCACAGACGGAATTCGCTGCGCCGGATCCACATCTCGACCTCGGCCATCTCGAACGGCGAGCGGCCGAACAGCGGCGGCGTCGGATGCAGCGCCTCGAAATAGCGGCAGATCGCAACGGATTCGGACAGGAAGCGGCCGTCGTCGGTCTCCAGCACCGGCACCTGGCCGAGTGAATTCTTGGCGAGGAAATCGGGCGCCTTGTGCATGCGCTCGACCATCTTGGTGTGCACGCGCGCGACGTTCGCGATGCCCTTCTCGGCGAGATAGATGTGCACCTTGCGCGGGTTGGGCGCGGGGTAGTTCTCGGTATAAAGCTTCATGGCGTTTCCCTGTTGTCGCTGGAGCCGAGCCTAGGGGTGGCCGGCGGCAAACGGCAACCGCGCCGACGCGACGTTGACCTTGGGGCGCCGCCGACTATTATCCGCCGCCTTTCCGTTCAATCGCTTTATTTCCAAGTGCCCCTGTGGCGGAACGGTAGACGCGGCAGACTCAAAATGGATTCAAAAAAATCCAAGAAATATAAATATACTAATTGAAACAACGATTTAACGCTTTACATCAAGGGAAAAATCCCTTACACATGTCTTACACAATTTGCACATTCTTACACGCAAATTCGAGCAAAAGGCATGGCAGAGCATCACGAATTGATGGGCGGAAAGCTCCACGTCTACCGACGTGAGAACAGCAGCAATTGGCAGTGTTCAGCGTATATCGCTGGCAAGAACTGGCGCGTTTCAACGAAGGACGACAGCCTCTCCCACGCCAAGGACTTTGCCGAGGACTGGTATCTCGGCCTGAGGGGGAAGGCGCGCAACGGCGAGCTAAAGGTCGGCAAGACCTTCTCGCACGCCGCCGAACAGTTCATCAAAGAATTCAACGTCATCACTTTTGGCGAGCGCAGCCCGAAGTATGTCCAGTTACAGGAGGACCGCATTCACGGCCACCTGATGTCCTTTTTTGGCAATAAGGTCGTGACCGAGATCACGCCTGGGCTGGTGCAGGAATACCGCCTCCATCGCATGACCAAGCCGAAGAAAATCGAGGAACGAGAAAAAAGGGAAGCGGAGGAGGCGAAGGAGAAAAGGGCGAATGGCGAGGAAGTAAAAGTCAGGAAGCCTTGGACACCGCCCGCGCGAAGTACCCTTCATCAGGAAATCATCGCGCTACGACACGTTTTGAGAACCGCAGAGCGGCATGGCTGGCTTCCCTTCCTGCCGGACATATCCGCTCCCTATAAGGCGTCCGGCAAAATCTCGCATCGCGCGTGGTTTTCGCCGAAGGAATATCAGACCCTCTACGAGGCCACGGGCAAAAGGGCTGCCAACCCGCCGCATAAGAAATGGCGCTGGCAATGCGAGCAGCTTCACGACTTCGTTCTGTTCATGGTCAACACCGGCCTGCGTCCCGACGAAGCAAGGAACCTCCAATTTCGTGACGTGGAGATCGTGGACGGACCCACGAAGAACAAAAAGATTCTGGAGATCAGCGTGCGCGGAAAGCGCGGCACCGGCTATTGCAAGAGCATGAACGGCGCGGTCGAACCATTCCGGCGGCTCCAGAGGCGGATGCGTCCGGCGCTTGTATTGGCAGCCGAGGCCGAACTGACAGGAGCCGCGCCTGAAACGCTGATTCCGCCGAGCGGACGGTTGCCCCAACCGACCGACCGGCTCTTTCCCAACGACCATCGAGAGTTGCTCAATAAGATTCTGGGCGAATTGTCTCTCAAGACGGACCGCGAGGGGCAGGTCCGCACGGCCTATTCGCTACGCCACACCTACATTTGTCTCCGGCTCATGGAAGGAGCCGACATCTATCAGATAGCCAAGAACTGCCGCACCAGCGTCGAAATGATCGAGAAGTTCTACGCATCGCACATCAAGGACATGATCGACGCGGCAGCAGTCAACGTCATGAAGAAAAAGCCGAAGAAGGAAACGACTGAGAAGCGGACGAACGTCCGCGGCCCGCAGCGCACGGCGAACGCCAAAGGCGCGAGGAAGGGGCGGAGTGGAGGGCACCCGAAATCCCGCCAATAGTGGTTGGCGAACGCCAACTGTCTCGCTATACGTTACCCCAATGCCCGAGTGGTGGAACTGGTAGACGCGCGGGATTCAAAATCCCGTTCCGCAAGGAGTGTCGGTTCGATTCCGACCTCGGGCACCAACAAATCCTCTGTACATGGAAGGCCTGTGCCGTTCGAGTCCGGCCGCCCGCACCAAGTTGTCCGCTGGATCCTCATTCGAGTTTTAGCTAAGCGGCCCGCTGATCATGCAGCTTTTTAAGCAGCACGGCTGCTTTGTCCCTTCCAGGTGCTCTCAGCTTAAAATTCCCGTTGTCCTCATCCACAAATGTATTGAGCCGACTAACGGCCATAGATGCAGCGCCGTCTTTGTGTCCGTGCCTCACTACTGCATCGACCAGAGTTTTGCGCGTTATTCGCTTTGGATAAGCCTCATAGAGGAGAAGCAACGCAACGTCCGGTGCACCCAGACCGTTGACGCTCACATAGGTTCGACCGTCGATTTTCTCAAAATACGGATACACCTTGTTCGTAATCTCATCGATCAATGCTGCGGCAGCCGTCGTGTCGCCGCCTACACTCGCAAAACGCACCATTTCTGCCAGAATCCATTGCAAGACCGGCAGCACAATTTTCGCATCCATTTCGTTTGCATCGATTTCGCCAGCATCATGCCGACCGCCACGATTGTTCACGATCTCATAAATAAAAATGCACGCTTTCGGAATCAGAATGCGGACCACGTCGGAAAAGGCAGTCGAATTTGTTTGCTCAAGTTGTTTAAGCTCAACCCCTGCTTTGAAGTGCCTTGCGTTGGTCGGCACTGTCTTTCCGCAGTGAACCATCAGCGCTTTCGTCACCGCTTCCACAAATTTACCTGCCTTGAGAGCCACGCCGTCCCAATCTTCCGCGATAAACTTTTCCGTGGCGGCCACAATGTGCTTAAGGCTGGCGTCCACATGCCGCGCCTCAAACTTTCCTATAAGAAGTGCCTTGGCTTGCTTTTCGGACATTAAAAAATTTCCTTCCAAGCGGGCCGAATTTTGTACATTCCGGCCTTCTCGGCATGAACCCAATCACTTTCCCGCGCACGACCCGTGTAAACGGGGTTGAACTTCATCCCCAATAGGCCCTTGCCCGTCATTTTGTTCCAATGCTTCACCACATCGACCAAAGAGACTTGCTTGCTCACATCGCCTTTCGTCAGATAGGCAACGAGCAGAGCAAACTTCTTTGGACCGTTCATGCCGTTGCTATGTTTCTTTACAAACGCGCGCATCGGTGTGGAAAAATCAATCGGCTTATGGTCCGGCGCTCCCTTGCCCGAGGCAGGTTTTCGCGTTCGGGCGTTGCCACGCGGAGCGAGCGCAAGAACTTCGTCCAATATCGCACGAGCTTTCTCGACTTGCTCGATGAGATGCTCAACCGTTGCCTGGCTATTTTCTCTTGGCATAAACCTTCTTCCCCTTCTGCTTGAAGCCGACCAACGGCCCATCAGCGCGAGACAATCGATTCAACGGTGTCTGAACAGCCTGCTTACTGTAGTGATAGCCTCGGTTCTGCAATTCCGTTTCGATTTCATGGAAGTGGCGTTTGCGGTCAAAGAATCCCTTTGACAGCAAAAGTCGTAACCCACCGGTTGCACCTCCAAAGTCTGTTCGTGACTCAACCTTTGCGGAGCCCTTGCCAAATACTGCCTTTTCGAGCTTTTCGATTCGCTGAATGAGTTTGGAAAGGGAGGCATCTGAGTTCATCGCGCTATCCGACATACAGCCACCGATTCTTTTCCTTGATGCGCCTCAATTGCCGCTTTCTCACCAACCGCAACATAATCGGCGACAGAGTAGTGACGGGGTAATAGTGACCCTGTTCCTCCAACGTCAATTTTATCGCACTCAGTTCCTTCGGCTTCTTAAAATACCCGCCATCTATAAGCTCAGAGATGAGATTTACCGGCCCAACTTTGGTGCGCGGTTTGGATGCAGAGGTTGAAGCAGTATCGCGTTTGCGGCGTGTACCGGTTTGCTGCTGCGTGGCATTTCCCTCAAAGCGAGCGACCAAAGATGAAACTTCCTCTGGCGTCCCTTCTATAACGATCTTTGTACCACTTTTCGTCGTAATGTGCGCTTTCGCCATATTCCACTATTCCA
>Ga0265320_10000231_pt1 | contig 45775 bp, 27 predicted proteins | sample 4827metaG_FD_202087 | JGI IMG/M metagenome (GOLD analysis project Ga0265320, IMG submission 202087) | Rhizosphere microbial communities from Carex aquatilis grown in University of Washington, Seatle, WA, United States - 4-8-27 metaG | ecosystem: Host-associated > Plants > Roots > Rhizosphere >... | reverse complement strand
GAAATCTCCCACCGCAGCGACTACTGGAAAGGTCGCCCTCGCAATTATCGGAGGCTTAACTAAGGGCCATTCGGGTCAGTCCCGAGTATTGCAAGGGGTCAGTCCTGAATGGCCCTTAGTTAAGGCCTCGATAATTGCGGGGTCTGCCTTTCCAGTAGCGGCTGCGGTGGGAGATTTCGACGAAGCGGCGGCGCGGTTGGTTGAGGAGAGGATAAGCTTTTGGGCGGCGTTTGACGGCGCGCGGTTCGCGACGATGGGGTCTGGAGGGAACCAAATCGCGGGCCAGGTTGAGCAATAAATCTTCCCACAACATTCGCCGCAGTTTGCGGTTGGGCGCCTGAGCGATGGCGGCGCTGTATTGTCGGAGCGCATCGACCGTGCCCTTGAAACTGATCCGCGGCAAATCCACCTGATAGCGGGCCACCGCTTCGGCGATCACGCAGCGGACCAAATTGTGAGCGACCAGATAGGCCAGAAGTTCTTTTTCGGCCATTTCCGGCGACTGACAACGCAACGTTTCCATGCCCATCGTGGTTTTGAGATCGCGGAAGCATAACTCCAAGGACCAGCGGCGGGCGTACAACGCGATGATCTCCCGGGCGGGATAGAGCTGGGGATCCAACAACGTGGTCACCAGCGTGAGGCGGCGGTTGCGGAAGCCGCGAAGGGTCGCGGTAAAGCGGATGATCCGCACGGTGATTTGGGCCGGCATCCTTCGCCATTGTCGAGCGGTCGAGAGGTCCGACTGCTGGCAGCCTTTGGTCCAGACAAAAAGGCCGTCCCCTTTGGCCAGTCGTTTGGCTTTACGAAAGTCCACCCTGCGCTTCTGGTGCAAGCGCGCCACCACATCCACGCCCCGCTGCGGCAATTGGGCCAGGGTGCTGTACTCTCCGAAGGCCCGGTCGCCCAACACAATGTCCCCGGTCTGCAAATACTCCCACAAGCGTCGGAACAGCCGCAGGTCGTGGCTGCGCAAACTATCCATCATGACCTTGAGAATGACCCCACTGTTGAGGCTTAACAGCGCCACAAAGCGCATCATCGGGAAGCCGCAACCAGGTTTCTGGCCCGTCGGCTGCGGATAGCGTTTCTGGTTTCGGGCCGTATCGGGCAATTGCGTCGTGGAGCCATCGACCACTTTGACCGGCCGATGGTGCAGTTGGCCACCCGAGCCGGCCCGGCGTTCAGCGGCTTGGGCGGTGGCGCTCAAGGCCTTTTCCAGGCGCTCCTTGGGCAAACGCTGGCGGGCTTGGATATAAGCCGAGTCGCCCTCATCGATGGGGGAGTGGCCCTGCAGGCGCAACAGGGCCTGGACCTGACGGACAACCTCGCGGCAGGAGGTTTTGGGTTTGAGCAGTTGCCAGATGAAGCATTCAAAGGTCAGGCACAGGCTGAAGACGCGGTCGCGGCTGTTGGGGCCGTCCTGCTCAGCCGAGAGCAGCGGCACGGGCAAGAAATCGCGCAGGTGCTGCTGGAGCTGGGCCAGGGTGGACTGGCGGAGGTTTTGGGTGGTGCGGCGGCCCAGGGCGGCCAGCCGGGAGCGGAAGGCGGGGAAACAGGGGGTGTGCATAGAGCGGTATATATACCGCCTTATTGACACGTCTGCTACACTTTTCGACATGAAAAACCACCCTTCCCGATGGGAAGCCCAATACAAACGGCTGCGGAACCGGTTCCAAAAACTGGGTTGGATCAGCGAAGGTTACGTCCAGAACCGCGGGCCGGGGGCCGGCGGCCCCTGTTATCAATGGACCCGCAAAGTCCGGGGCAAAACCCTCAGCGTGGCCCTGTCACGGGAGCAGTATGAATGGTTGCGTCAAGCGATCAGCAACTGGCGACAAGTGCAACAGACCCTTAAAGAAATGCAGCGCTTGTCACGCGAGGTCCTCTTTGCCACCGTGCCCCACCCGCCGCGCCGCAAACGCCTCGGCAAGAAAGTTTTAGGCCTTATCTAAGGGCCATTCGGGTCAGTCCTGAGTATTTATATAAGTTCATTTTTTCAGGTGGTAAGGCCGGTTAGTCTCATGAGTCCATGTCACCCAAAATCTGTCAAGAAATTCTCTGCAAAAATTGTTCATAACCGGGTTGCGATTGGATGAGGGCGGCTGGTGTGCGTGAATTGTAAACGGGTCGATTCCTGGTATCGCCGTAGTTACAACATTTGGAGCGCAAGAATGAGAATCAATTCGACTGCAACCGGTAAAACCGGCTTTGGCTGGGATCCACCGGCAGAGTAACGGTAAACACCGCGCCGGTAACCTGGATCGGATCGGGCACTGAAGACCACGCGGTCAAAGGCGCCAAAGCCGTTGAGGTCATCAACTTCAAAGCCGCTCCACTGAATTGCCATTGCATCTGAAAATTTGCGCCGTTGAGGGAGGTTCCGATCACGAGCGGAGCGGCCATTCCACCCAGGGCGGCGGCCACGGGCAAAACATTGCCGTTGGCATCAAAAAACGACGAGGTATTGAAACCAGCCTCGCTGACGCCGCTGGTCGCCTGATATTCCGCCCCCCAGTAAAAGACGCCTGCCCCGAGCCGGTTGGGCACGCTTTCCACGATCTGGGCCAATGCTGCGATGAAGCTAACCTGGCCGTCGGTGGTGGGTGGGAATCCAAAAAGCTGGCTTTTCCAGGCGGTGGGGCAAGTGTTGGTATAGGGAAAGGCGGTTTCGACAACGAAGATGGGCTTGCCGAACTCGATGGCCGCATTGCTAAGGCAGAGGCTCAAATTCGTCGGTGACCCCTGGAAGAAAGGATAATAACTCTCGCCGATGATATCGTAGGCGACGCCTTGCGCATTCAGGTTTTCAAAAAACCATTGCGTGGTGGGCCAATCTCCACCGCGGTCGATATGAACAATAATTTTGGGCATTGTCGCGCCCGTGACGTTCGTGGCGTCCCTGATTCCCTGGATGGCCGCATTCATCAACTGGCCCAACTGCGACCATGACGTATTGTAGCTGCCTGAAACTTTGCCGATGTTCGCCCCTGCAGCGTTGGTGAACAACATGCCTTGCGAGATTTCATTTCCAATCTGGACATAATCCGGCATTGCTCCCGCGGCGGCGAAGGCGGCAATGGTGTTGCTGTTGTAAGTGCGCATCTGCTGCACCATCTGGGCGAAGTTCAGGCTCAACCAGGCGGAGGGCGTGGCTTGATGGCCGGGGTCGGTCCAAGTGTCAGAGTAATGAAAATCCAGGCAGAAAAGCAGGCCCGCATTCTTTACCCGCACCGCCAGCGGCAGCGTGTAATCGAGATTGTTGGTGTAGTTGTATGCACTATTGGTTTGGACCAGCGCGGTACTGCCAGTCCATATCCGCAGGCGCACACAGTTGAGTCCGGAGTTCTTGAGGATGGCCAAGCCGTCCTGAACCTGGCCGCCGGCCCGGTAAACCTTGCCCCGGCTTTCGAAAAAACTCAGGTCCGAAAAGTCCGCGCCGGCCACGAACTGGGCCGCGGGCGCCGCAAACACCGCGCCCAGCAACAGGCCGGCCAAAACCCCGGCCTTTTTCATGCCGTTCATCAAGCCGCCAACCGCCGCGACAGCCGGAACCAGACTTGCGAATTTTTTGCGCATGCGACTGCTTATTAAACCATATCACCACACAAAAACGAAGCCGGAACTGCCTCACTTACGGTCAAACAGTTCCGGCTTCCCAACTGACTGCCCTCATCAATTTGGACGAGGGTTTTATCAATAATGATTCAAGCCGCACGATTTCCCGAAACGCGGCGGCGCTTCGCCAGCAGGAGGATTGCCCCTCCGCTCAGCAGCGCCAGCGTGGTGGGTTCAGGAACGGCGGTAACGGTGTACAAGCTCGCCGCCGTGCCAAACTTCGTACCGGAGGCGTCGGTGGCCGCGTCATAAGCATTTTGGCCGGACACATATTGCACATAAGAAGCATCCGTCTCCGCCGGATAACCCCCGATGCTGTCCAAGGCACCATATGCAGATTGCCCGACCGAATTGGGGTACGATGATACAACATCGAAGTAGAAACTGGTGCCAGCACTCAACCCGAGGCTGCTTAGCGACAACGTAAAGGTATTGAAAGTGGACCCCGTGCCACCGGCATCGTAGCTCACTGATTGGTTGTTCGCCCAGACTCCGCCACTATATGTTTCTCCACTGGCGCCCGAGTTGTAAGTGGCAGCAAAGGCATTCATTCCAGTACTGATGCCAAGACTCGGACCCCAACCATTCAGGGCACCCGCAGAGTTAAAAAGCGCCGTGCTCCCACTGGCACCTTGGCCCACATACTGCATGAGGACAAAATATTGAACATAGGCGCTCTGTGCCGCGCTCGAATTGATGGTGAATGTGATCGTGCTGGCGGTATTGTTGATTACGACGCTGCTGATGCCTTCTCCATTCCCGCCACCGCCGAGTGCAGTGCCGGTGCCAAGATAAGTTGTCTGGGCTTTAGCAGGCAACAGCGCCAGGGAAATAGCCGCAAGGACGGAAGTGACCGAGATGATGGTTTTCATGGGTTTTACGGGTTGTTTTATGACTGGATTCTGGATTTCTGGTTGCTTTATTGTCGCTCGATTCCCCGCATTTGCCTAGCCTGACAAATGTCAGGCTGAGGCTTACGAAACCCATAAAAAGCCGCGGAATCCGTGGCGGTCTTGCCCTTGAAGGCGGAAGCGGGTGATTTTCAACGCAACCGGCGGCAAACATCCAATTGACGGAACGCGTTAGAGCTTGTCTGAAAATGTAGCGGCGGGCCTCCCGACCTGCCGCCCGGAAGAATCGCCGCCATGATGCCGCTGCCCGGGATTTCAAAGGCGTTAAAGCCATTTAAATCATCGCGTAGCCGCGAACGTCAGTTCGCGCCATATCATTTCCCTTGATCCGATTTGCGCCGACTGACGTCGGCGGCTACACATTTTTTGAAAATGCGCCAATGATTGCGGACGGTTTTTTCCGCTGGCTGGGAACCCGGCTCCACGTCAGCCAGGATGGCTGAAGCTACATTTTCAGACAGGCTCTTACGCAGACTTGGTTGAACGGAATTTGAGCACGGCTTCCGTGCGGGAGTGGACGTGCAGCTTGCTGTAAATGTTTTCCAGGTGCCAGCGTACCGTTCCGGTGCTCAAACCCAGACGGTCGGCAATTTCCTTGTTGGCAAGTCCCACGGCCAGCAGTTCGAGGATTTTCCGTTCGCTGGGCCGGAGTTCATCCACGCCCGTCGCGCTGGGGAGCGGCTGCTGGAAAGATGCGATGACTTTGCGCGCGATTTCGCGGGGCATCGGCACACCGCCCATCCGGGCCTCACGGACGGCGGAAACAAGTTCTGCCGGCGTGCAGCGCTTCAACAGGTAGCCGCAGGCGCCGGCACGGAGGGCCGCGGAAATCCGGTCGGTGTCCTCATAGACCGTCACCATGATGATTTGGACCGCCGGCAGCATTTTTTTGATCTGGGCGGTGCATTCGATGCCGGACAGTTTTGGCAGCTGGATGTCCATCAGCACCACTTCCGGCTGGTGCTTCGGAATTTCCACCAGCGCCTCCTCGGCCGTTGCGCAGGCGAACACGCACCGGCATTCCGGGTCGGTCTGCACAAAGTGCGTCAGACTTTCCCGGATGGTTTTGCTGTCTTCGACTATGGCGACCCGGATCATAAATTCTCAATTCAATGGCATGTAAAAGCGCACGGTGGTCCCGCGTCCGGGCTGGCTGGCGATTTCAAACCGCCCAGCCATTTTCTCCAGCCGTGCGCGCATGTTGACCAATCCGTCCCCGCCCCGCCCGGCGGCGTCGGCCGCCAGCCCTTTCCCGTTGTCCGCAATCGAAAGCCGCAGCCGGTTGTCGATCAACCTCACCCCCAGGCGGACTTCGGTGGCGCCGGAATGGCGGATCACATTGGTAAGCGCCTCTTTGAAAGCCAGGAAAAATTCATGCCGGTGCACGGATGACACCGCACGGTCCGGCAGATTCACCGCCCCTTTCAATTGACAGGCGATGTTCGCCAGTTTCAGGAGCCGGTCCGCGTACAGGCAGGAATACGTCACCAGCGACATCAGGGAATCGTGCTTGGGGTTCATCGCCCAGACGATCTCATCCAGCGCCGTGACCATCTGCCGCGCCCGGTCGCCAATCTCGTCCAAGTGCCGGCCCCGCCCGTTTTCCACACCGGAAGCCGAACCAGCCAGGGTGACCAGCATGCTGATTTCCGTGATGCCCGAACCGAGTTCATCGTGCAGGTCCTGCGCAATGCGCGCCCGTTCCTGCTCCATCGCCCGCTGATGGTCCACCCGCTGCCGTTCCTGGATCTGGATTTCGAGCTCGGCGGTGCGGGCTTCAACCTTGCGATGAAGCTGGGTGATCCAAAGCACCGTCACGGCCAGGACACACACCAGTGCGCCCATGCCAATCAACAATCGTTCCAGCGTCCACCAGGGCGGCCGCGCCAGCACCTGGATGTCGGCCGGCGAATTGAGCAACAGTTCAAAGGACGAGATGTCCTGGCCCACCGCCCGGTTTCCGCCCTGGCCCGAATACACTCCGGTCAATTCCAACTGGCTGCCCGCCGGCAACGATTCCACCGACCCGTTCAGGGAATCCAATCGCGCCACAAAAGTCCGCACCCCGTTCTGAACTTCCAACACTTGTTCCGTCCGCGTTCCTCGCACACTCAACAGCACGCCCTTCACCCGCACGCGCGTCGCGTCGTAGTCCGGCTGGATCAGTTTGTCCGCCGGAAGATTTTGGGCCTTTGGCAGCGGGGCTTCGCCGGTTTTGCGCGCCACCGCCTCGCGCAGCACAGGTGATGCGCCGCTCAATTCCGGAAACCCCACCACCTCGACCAGGTCGCCGGCTGCCAGGTTCTCCGGTTTTTTGGTGACGAACCGCAAACCGCTCCGGCCGTCCGTCATGAAATATTCCGTGTCCCGCACCCGCACAACCTGGCCGGACACCTTCACGCGTTGAAACACGCTTGCCTGCGGGTCGAACAGCAACAATTCCGCCGCCGTTTTCCGGGGAATGGCGAACAGATCCGCCGGCGCCGGCTGGTCCACCGAAAGGTTTGCCCCGTAAACCCGTATCTCGCCCACCTTCACCTCATGAGTTACATAATCCCAGGAGGCAAGCAGGCAACCCCGTACCCGGACCAGGGCGTCTTCATAATGCTCCAGCACTTCAGGTTTCAACCCGGTCACCCGCAAAGCCAATTTGATCCGCCCCCCTTGCGTGAGCAGGGTCACCCCATCGGCTTGCACCGCCGTGATGATGCCCTGGATTTCCACAAACTGGGCGTCCAGGCTCCCGTTCAACAACTGGTCCCAGGTCGGATAAACCGGTGTCGGCAGGTGCCCTTCACCCAGAGCGCGCAACCGCTGCGCATGCACGATCGGAGCAAACAAGCTCGGGTCGGTAACCCCTTCAACTTCCATAAATTCGCCGATTTGTGGGGGGCCGGACCGGACTTCGGAGTGGTCCTCCACGTAAAGTCCGCGGGTGGAATCCTGGATGACGAAGGCCTGGCGTTCTGGCAACACACAGGTGACCACGCCCTGGATTTTGACCGGATAACCACGTTGCGCTTCCTCCCGTTTCAAGCGATGCACCTCGGCCGCCGTGGTCAGCACCGGCAATGCGCCCGCATTGAGGCCCGGGTTTCCAATCGCTTCCCGGCGGGTTTCCCTCACTTCAATTTCCCTGCCGCCGGGCACCAGCAGGACGCCGGGGACTTTTTGCCCGTCCGCCGTATCGGCGCTCTGGCAGAAACCCGTCGCGCGGATCCGGCTGTTCAAGAGAGGCACGGATGGCAGCTGTGAGCTGTCCGCAATCTCCACCTGCATCCGGTCGGACCCGGCGCTCAACTCCAATTTCACTCCGTCCAGATCTTCGTTCACAAAGGTCACCTTCCCCTCCACCGTCGCCCACTGGCCGTCCTCCCCGTCGCGCAATGTCTGGCCAATCACAACCGGCCGCGGTACGGGAACTTCCCCCCGCCCGGTCACCGTCAACCGCAAGGACGGTTCGCCAACAAACAACTCACTGCCATCGTCCGATGTGGTGTAAAACGTGTACAGGCCATCGCGGGGAACTTCGAGGTAACCGTTGAATCGAATCCCCGCGTGGTCCGGTCGGGAGATGACCCCCAAATCAAAGTTGGTGGTCGTGCCGCTTTTGATCGCCGTCTGCCGGCTGAAATCCGTCAAGACTTCCTCCGGCACTTCATAACAACTGTAATCCAGTCCGTTGGTGAGGTCGCCCATTTCGCCCGCCGCGTTTTTTTGGATCCGAAAAAGCGCGGAGCCGGGAATTTTCTCTCGCGGCAGACCTGGTCCTTCATATTCCACCTCCAGCCCGTATTTTTCTACACCGTTGAACCAGTCCACCCGCAGGGGATGCCGCCCTGCCGTCAGATAAACCGCCCCTGATTTTTCGGTCATCCCATGAATGCCATTGTTGTCCACCACGGACCCTTTGGCACCGAGCCGGAAACCGGCGCCTCTCCGGGTGATCGTGCCATTGCCCTCCACTCGCACCTGTTGTCCCCGCTGAACCGGTTGGCCGGCCAGGTCCATCTCCAATTCCACCGCCCCGGATTCGTCCTTCAAAACAAACCTTCCCTGCGCCGGGTTCGCCCACCAGACGGATCCCTCCAGATGAATGGAATGACTGACGCTGGGATTCTCCAAACCCAGACCGGCAACTTGCAGAATATTGGTTACGTCAAAAGCCGGCGGGCGGGCCGTCCCCTGCTCTGCCGCCGCGGCTTGAATTGTCCACCCTGCGCCCAACATCAAGCTGTAACCGGCAATGGCAAGCCGGGGCCAGACCAGAAAAACTGCGCGCATAAAGTCAGGATATTGATTCAACCCGGGTTCTGCACGACCAAATGGAACGGAGCGCGGGTGTCCCACCCGCAGCAGCCCGAATTGCCGAATGAGCGTATGCAATACCACGAGTTTTGATTTGCCGGACGTGCTGCGGCTGAGACTGCCGCGCTCCGAAAGCAGTGCGCCTCCAACCCTCATGGAATCGAATTCGTCGTTTCCTTCTGCAGCCCCAACACGTTCATTCCCGGCAACGGATGGCCCCTGGCATCAAACAGCGAATTGGCATCCGGCCCGCGCCAACGGTTCGTTTCTCCCGGCATGTACGTGGCCTCCGGATGCCAGTAATTGACGCCCACGCCGCCGCTTGCCTTGACGGTCCGGATGAGGTCGGCCAGGAATTGTTCTTGCCCGGCGGGTGTTTCCGGCCAGGTCATGTATTTGGCGGCGGCGGCGGAAGGATGCGTGTCGCGCGCGGGATAACCGGTCTCCACAATCATTACGCTCTTGCCGTAACGCCGGATGGTCCGGCGGGTGTTGTCGCGCACGTTTTTGAGCGAGCCGTGCCAGTGCGGATAATAACTCTGACCCACCACGTCATAGTCCACCCCGGCCGATGTAAGATGGTCGAAATACCACTTCGTCACCGGCCAATCGCCGCCGCAGTCGATATGGATGATGATGCGCACACGGTCGTCGGGCGCGGTGACCGAGCGAACACCTTCAATGTCCGCATTGAGCAGCCGGAGGAGATGGTCCCATTGTCTGGCATCATCGTACGGTTCCGGCGGTGATATCACGGACACATCGCCCTCGAACACCTTGACGGTGGAGAGCGGGACCTTTACCTGCCCGTCGGGCCACAACATGCCGCCGGTGATTTCGTTGCCCACCTGCACAAAATCCGGCGTCGCGCCAGCAGCCTTCAGCGCCTTGACCACCGAGGCGGTGTAGGCACCGGATTCCTTGACGAGCGCATCGAAATTGAGATTGGCCCAGGCGGCGGGTTTGTTCTGTTTTTGCGGATCGGCCCACCAATCGGAATAATGGAAATCGAGGATGAAGGTGCCGCCCGCGTCCTTGATGCGTTTAGCCAGTTTCGTGGTGTAGTCCAGGCCGTTCACGCCATTGGTCGGGTCCACCCAGATGCGTAGGCGGAAACAGGTCCAGCCATGCTTCATGAAAATCGCAATCGCATCGCCCGGCTGGTCGCCGTCCAGATAAACCCCGCCACGTTGTTCAATCGTGGCCAGCGCCGAAATGTCCGCGCCGAGATAAAACGGTGAAGACTGGGCCGCCGCCGGCGCTGGCGGGATCCGATGACTGACACAACCGGCAATCAAGAACGGAATGGCTGCGGTGGCAAGCCCGACCCAAACGAGGGCAAGACTCGGGGACAGGAATGGATGCTTGGGTTTCATTGGATGTGAAATGAAGTTGTTGTTGATGGCTTTATAGTGTCCCGGCTGCCACCTTTTGCCCAGCCTGTCAAATTGCAGGGGCAAAGCGGAGTTAAATCCATCGGCCAAAGTCTTCCTCTCGTTTTTAGCGGCCTTCCATTGATTTTGAGAGCCTGACGTTTGTCAGGCTGGCGAGTCCCTCAAAAAGGCGCTATTATTTACCCAATAAACCTTAAGCATGCCACATAACGTGACGTACAATCATTGTAATCGCCGTGGTTTATTGAACAAACCAATACCGGATGCGCAATTCGGATGATTGATCCATCGTTGATCTCCATATCCAAAGCATCAAAAACAAATAATATGCCTCGATCCAGAAAGAACAGCCGATCGCGGTCGGGCTTCACGCTGATTGAATTGCTGGTGGTCATTGCCATCATCGCCATTTTGGCGGCGCTATTGTTGCCGGCGCTTTCCGCCGCGAAGCAAAAGGCGCTGCGTATTCAAGACATAGCCAACCTCAAGCAGTGGGGAGTATCCTGTAATATGTATCCCGGTGACAACAATGACAGCCTGCCGGCTGGGTTTTTTGATTCCAACGGAATGTGGATGTATGCGTTGCAGTCCTATATCCCCGACTCCAAGTTGGGCGGGCCGATCTGTTTTTGCCCGATGGCAAAAGATATCACGCGAGACGCGCTTCCAAACAGATGGAGTCAAGGCATGTGGAGTCAAGGTCCGCCAACGGATCCCCCTGTCACTTTTGTGGCTTGGGGAATTATGGGCAAGGGCGCTTATCCCATCGAACAGACTGCCTTCCCCAACGGCACTGGCGCGGCAGTTTGGGGTCGTCCCGGAATGGCGGGCAGTTATGGAGTTAATGGTTGGATGTCCAATCCTCCGGAATCGGTTTTTACTCCTGGTGATGCCAGATTACCCGGATTTTGGAAGAAATTGACGGCCGCAGGCAAGAACTCGGGGGCGCCATTGTTTGCTGATTGTGTGTGGTCAGGAGCCAGCCCGGCGCCGGCCGATCCGTATCCCACTTATTCAGGTCAATGTGGCGTGGGAGCCGGCATGGCGTCTTTTTCCATTCCCAGACATTCCGGCAGAAGTCCCATCGACATGACGTTCATCGATGGCTCGGTTCATTACGCGGGGCTAAGGGAGCTTTGGCAGATGCCTTGGAGCGCGAACTACGACACCAGCAAAGTGCCGGCGCTCGTGCCGGCTTGGCTAAAAGCTTACAATTAAGACAAAGGCCATTCAAATTTCCAATGGTAGTACCATCCCTTTTCATCACACCAGGCAGCCAATAGACAATTAAAAAAACCAACCCCATAAAAACCATGAAAAAAATAGTCTCCATAATAGCTGTTCTTTTCGCCGTCCTTTTTGGCGCGATCCCGCTGGCCCCGGCGGTCACCATTTACACCGAGAATTGGGGCAGTCCGAATACGACGGTCCAGACGGCCAACACGCTCGGACTGGTTGGCTGGACGGTTATCGCCAACCGGCAAGGTGGTGTTGGTCCGTATTACGGCATCTTCGGGGCCACGGGTGCGAATGATCCCGCCCTTGGTTTGGGATTGCCGGTGAACACGGTTTATTTGACGGGTCTGTCCGGAACCAGCACGAATCAACTGGGCGGTCCGGCGATGCTTTACACCACCGATACCGCCGGCTCCGGCAGCGCCGGCAACTCCGCCTTTGCCGACATTAACCCGACATTATATACCAACCTGACGTTTAACGTGGAAATCCGCGTTGATGGCGGAAACTGCTCCAACTATTTTGCCATCCAGGTGGGAGGGTCATGGTATGTATGCACCAACAATCCGTTCCCCAGCGTCAACGCCGGCAATTACCCCGTCTTTACCAATTGGAGCATGGTTTACACCAACCCGGCAAACGCCTGGTATAGTCTGACGCAAGGAGCCACCAGCGTGACCGTAGGCGGGCCGTCAACGCCCAGTTTTTCCTCGCCGATCACCGGCATTGGCATTGTCGAGTTCACCAACACTGTCCCCGGCGGCAATAACGGATACAATTATAACGCGATTGTAATTAACCAGGGACCGGGTGACTTTCCGTCGAGCCCGCCGGTCCTTGCCGCTCCGGCGATCACCCCCCAATCTGTATATGTTGGCGGCGGCGCGTCCTTCTTGCCGTCGTTTTCGGGCGCACCAACTTTGGTTTATGCGTGGCAGACCAACGGAGTCAACGTGACCGGAAGCAGATTTCTGGGCGCAAACACCACGACCCTGACCGTCACCAATGTCAATGCCAACGATGCGCTTTGGAACTGGTCGGTGGCCGTGACCAACTTTTTTGGCAAAGCCACGAACAACAACCTGGCATTGAATGTCAGCAGTGTGCCGCCGGAGCTTTTGTATGCGGAAACATTCCCTTATGTGGGACCTAACGGGAACCTGCCGATCACCGGTGTTGGCTGGGTAAGCGCCGCATCTGGTGGCACTGCCATCGGTATTTACCAGGCCAGCCCCGGCATCGGCGATGTCTTTTCCTATTCCCCTGCCGCCACCACCAACGCTTACTTCACCACCACCACCAATGACACCGGCCTGTCCGGACTGCCGTTGGTGGCCATCAATCCCGCCATTTACCCGGCGATAACCTTGCAGGCCGGCTTCGTTCCCGGCAATGCTCCCGGCCAGGTCCCCGGAGCAATCAGCGTCTACTGGGCGGTGGCGATGAATGGAACGTGGTATGCCTCGGCGCAACCCATCCCGATTACTCTCACCGCGTTGAGCCCCTATCTAAACTACCAGCTGGGTTTTAACCCGGATCCAACCAATTGGAACAACCTGACCATCACCGGCACGGGGGCCATCATCGGCAGTCAGGCCTCCGGCGCTTTGACCGGCAACATCACCGGCGCCGGCCTGGTCGTTGCTCATAATGATGGGAGCGGTTCAGACATGAATTTCCAGAATTTCGAAATTCTGACCAATCTCGCAGTGGGGACCGCGCCGGACATTGGCACCGATATACCCAACTCCGTGGGTGTCGCTTCCGGCGGCGGCGCAAGCTTTGGTGTTTCTGCCACCGGAACTCAACCTTTCACTTACAGCTGGGAGACCAATGGTGTCGCGGTTGCAAATGGGGGCCGGGTCTCCGGCGCAAACACCGCGACCCTGACCATTGCGAATTTAAATGCCAACGACAACAATATGGCGATCGTGGCCATTGTCGCCAACACGGCCGGCACAAACAGAAGCGACAGCATTTTCACCGCGGCCATATTGACGGTAACCAATCCGCCGGTTGGCCTGCTCTATTCGGAACAGTTTCCGTTTGTCGGCCCGGTGGCCCAGAACTATCCAATCAGCAGTGTGGGCTGGGTGGAAGCGGTTCCCAGCGCCCCACAAGCCCTGTTCCAGCTGACGGCGAATACCAGTGAAGGCGCCGTCTTTGCCTATCTTGGAACCCCGGGCACGACCGTGTATTACGCCACCACGGCCACGGACACCAACCAGTCCGGATTGCCATTCCCGAATATCAATCTGGCCGCTTATCCGAGCTTGAACTTTTCCGTGGATATTGCGCCGAGTTCCTCCGCCAGCAATGTCACCGCATTTGTGGCGGTGCAGTTGGCGCAAACCGGTGGCACCAATTGGTACGTCGCTGCCAGTCCCCTGCCCGTGCCAACGTCGGTTGATAGCGCGACCTACGCCAATTACACGACGGCCTTTAATCCCGCGGCCGCAAACTGGAAAAACCTCACCGTCACCGCCTCTGGTGGGATTATCGGGGCAACGGCGGCCAGCAAACTGAATGGGGTCATGATCGGCTCCGGCCTGGTGTTTGTCACCGTGGGAACCGGAGGCAACTTCAACTTCGATAATTTCCAGATCACGGGAACTGGTCTTGGCGGCATCAATGTCGGCCCGTTGACGGGCGGCAACATCAATCTGTCGTGGGTGGGGAATCCCGTGGTGAACCTGCAGAGTTCGACCAACTTGAGCAGCAGCCTGTTCTGGCAGGATGTGCCCAATACGCTGGGTCTCTATTCGTTGCCGATGCCGGCAACCGGACCGCAGAAGTTCTTCCGGCTGGTCGAGCACTGAAACCGCCGGACGCTGGATTCGAAAAAGCTGCAAGCGGTCAGGGCCGCTTGCAGTCCTTTTTGATTGGTGGAACGCTCACATCATTAAGTAATCGAGCTTTTTATTATGACCGGATTTGACCTGCGGAAACCTGGATTGACCGCCTGCCTCGCCGCTCTGATTTCGACGATTGCGGCGGCAGACAGCCATACCGTTTCCGTTGTCAGCCCCAAGCCTCCGGTGACTGAAGGCTTCAAAATGGGCGGGGCGCGCAGCCCCGACGGCAACACGCTGACGCTGGACAGCCGCAGCCTGTTGCTCAACGGAAAACCGTGGACGCCCGTCATGGGCGAATTCCATTTCGCCCGTTACCCCGAAAATGAGTGGCGCGAAGAATTGCTCAAGCTGAAGGCGGGCGGCGTTGACATCGTGTCCACCTACGTTTTCTGGATTCATCACGAAGAAATTGAAGGGCAATTTGATTGGTCGGGCTCACGCAACCTGCGTCATTTTATTCAAACCTGCCAGGAAACCGGATTGAAGGTGTTTGTGCGCTGTGGTCCGTGGGACCATGGCGAAGTGCGTAATGGCGGTTTGCCGGACTGGCTCCTGCAAAAAGGCTGGAGGATCCGCTCCAACGATACCAACTATCTCAAAACGGTGAAAATCTTCTATGATGAAATCGGCCGGCAACTGGACGGCCTTCTCTGGAAGAATGGCGGACCGGTCATCGGCATCCAGTTTGAAAATGAATACAAGGGCCCGGTCGCACATTTATTGACGCTCAAACGTCTCGGCCGGGAAGCGGGACTCGATGCGCCGATTTACACCCGGACGGGATGGGACCAACCAAAGGGGCAAATGCCTTTCGGCGAATTGGTGCCGCTCTATGGCGTCTATGCGGAAGGCTTTTGGGACCGCGTGCTCACGCCCATGCCCGCGGGCTATTGGAAGGGATTTCAATTCTCCAATTTTCGCATGGATGACGCCACCTTCAGTGGCCTTCCCGGCAAGGGCGGCACCCTCGACCCGCCGGACGCAGAACAATACCCGTATCTCACCTGCGAAATCGGCGGCGGCATGATGAACAGCTACCACCGGCGCATCCTGGTCAATCCCCTGGACGCCGAGTCCACCACCCTCATCAAACTCGGTTCGGGCAGCACCCTCCTCGGTTACTACATGTACCACGGCGGCGTGAACCCCGAAGGCAAACAGACCACCTTGATGGAATCGCAAGCCACGGGGTACTGGAACGACATGCCGGTGAAAAACTATGATTTTCAAGCACCGCTGGGCCAGTATGGCCAAATTCGCGAGCAATATCATCTTCTGCGGCGTCTCCACCTTTTCCTGCATGAATGGGGTCCGGAACTCGCCAAAATGCCGGCCACGATGCCGGATCAACGTCCGCAGGGAAAAGATGATTTGGACACGCTGCGATGGTGCGTGCGTTCTGATGGAACGAATGGCTTTGTATTCGTAAATAATTATCAACGGCTTCAATCGTTGCCACCCAAAACCAATGCGCAGTTCACGGTCAATCTGCCGACAGGCCCGTTCACGTTCCCCGCAAGCCCCGTCACCATCCCGACGGATGCCTGCTTCTTCTGGCCGTTCAATCTGGATCTCGGCCAGGGGGTGCGGCTGGCCTGGGCGACCGCGCAGCCGATCACGGCGATTGATGACGGCGACGTGCGCACGGTCTTTTTTGCCGAAACCAGGGGTGTGCCGGCGGAATTCGCCTTCGATCACGCCGCCGGACTTAAAATCATTTCCGGTCGCGTCACGGACAACAGCGGAAAAGCATTGGTCCGTGACGTGAAACCGGGCACCGGCGCAGCCATCCAGATAAAGGACGTCAAAGGCACACTGCGAATTGTATTGCTCGATGATTCCCGGTCCCTCGCGATTTGGAAGGCAAACTGGCAGGGCCGGGAGCGGGTCTTTCTCACCCGCGCCGGATTCGTTTCTGACGGTGATGAATTGCGGCTGACTTCAACGAATCAGGCTGATCTCAATGTCGCAATTTATCCTGCTCCAACAACGATCACGCTCGGCGGCGAAAAACTTCACGGTGAAACCGAAGGCGTTTTCGAAGGCTTTGCGCCCCGGGCTCCGGCTTCCGTGGCTCTCGAGGACGCGCTGGAACAGATCCAACCCGCCGGGCCGCCGCGCGAAATTCCCCTTGGCAGAATCGACCAGCCGGTTGCCGCCGGGCCGGAAGACGCGGATTTTGCCCGGGCCGCGGTCTGGCGGATTAGACTGCCCGCCAACCTTGATCTCAACTCCGACCCGATTTTGCGCCTGCATTATGTCGGTGACGTTGCCAGGGTGACGCTGAATGGCAAACTGCTCACGGACGATTTTTACAATGGCAACGCGTTCGAGCTGGGCTTGCGCCGTTATGCGCCGGCGATCCTGACCGGCGATTTGCGCGTCGAAATTCTTCCCCTGCGCAAGGATGCCCCCATCTACATGGCCCGGGAGGCGCGGCCTGATTTCGGCGACCAACAAAGCGCCGTTTCATTAAATCGCATCGAGATCGTGCCCCGGTATCAAATCGAACTTCTAAACAGGTAGGCACGGTGCGCTGCGCCGTCCCCGCCTTTGCATTACCCACAAGTCGAACCGGATTTCGGCAATCCCAACGGGATTGTGTCCTCCAGCCCAGGGTTGCGAGGCACGAGCTACCCTGGGTTATGCCAGGTGGAACGTTCAACCCCAACGGGGCTGCGGCATTCCCCTCTCAGCCAGCAGACTCAACCCCGTTGGGGTTGGAGGGAGGTTTTGGGGCCTTTCCCAGGGTAGCTCGTACCTCGCAACACTAGGCCTAGTGACGGAATCCCTTTGGGATTCACGGAATGCTGTCGGGAATTGTGGGTAATGCAAAGTTCCCCGCGCCGTATCAGGCGCGGAACGAACGCTGTCCACCGTGAAACTTCGCACTTTATTGTTCCGCCCGCTCCCCGCGGGCGATGGCAGTGCCGAGCGCTGGTCGCGCCGGGTTCAACTTCAAACTTCGGGCCGGATGTTTATCTGGCCAGCCAGCCGCCATCCACAGCAATGGTGTAACCGGTGATGTAATCCGATGCGGCGGACGCGAGGAACACGAGCGTGCCCTGCAAATCCTCCGGTTCACCCCAACGCCCCGCCGGAATGCGCCCCAGGATTTCCTTGCTGCGGTCGGCATCCGCCCGCAAAGGCGCCGTGTTGTCCGTGGCCATGTAACCGGGGGCCACCGCATTCACATTGATCCGATGCGCCGCCAGTTCGTTGGCGAACAATTTCGTCAGCCCCATCACCGCGCTTTTGCTGGCGGTATAAGACGGAACCCGGATGCCGCCTTGAAAGGAAAGCATCGAGGCAATGTTGATGATCTTGCCGCCGCGATTTTGCTTCACCATCTGCCGGGCCACCGCCTGGCTTAAAAAGAAAACCGCTTCCTGGTTGATTTTGATGACGTCGTCCCAGTCTTTCGCGGAAAATTCCAGCAACGGCGCGCGACGGATGATGCCGGCGTTGTTGAGCAAAATATCAATGCCGCCCAGTTCCTTGACCGTCTGGTCCACGACCATTTGGACGCTGGAACGTTCCATTAGATTTGCCTGGATCTGGCAGACCCTCCTTCCCAGGGCCTTCACCTTTTGCGCCGTCTCATCGGTGGGAATGATGTCCACCACCGCCACGTCCGCCCCGGCCTCGGCAAATCCAAGGGCCGCGCCCTGCCCCAATCCCCTGCCCGCTCCGGTGACCACCGCCACCTTCCGGGTTAATTCGAATTTTTCAAGAATCATAAGTCGGCAATCTTTCTGGTCATGAGTTTGTGTTTTCTACGTTGAAACCGGTGGTCCGGTCCAAAGCTCCAGGCGGCGGGAAGCAAGATGGTCATGGTGTTTGGTAAGAGACGATTAACCGGCCGCCCGCCGGATGCGAGGCAGCCGGATCGAAAGCGGTTTACTTGTCACCGGCGACGATGATGCCGCCGACCAGTTGCCGGGCCAGGATGAGCGCGTCGGCGCGCACCTCGTATTCCGAAGGATAGAGCACCTTTGTTCCCGGCGGCACGCTGCTCATGTCGCGCGAACGGCGGATGAGTTCCTTGGCAAACGCGGCGTCCTTTTTCTTCCTGACGGAACCGATCTTCAGCAGCCGGACCGCCTTTGCCATCACCAGATCCTGCTGCATCGTGAAGATTTCCTTCATCGTCCGCCGCGGGTCGGCGTCAATTTTCGAACGGTCCACGCCGCCGAGCAGCGTCTCGGCCATGAGCAGGTTCTCGAAATTGTATTTGTAATTGAACGGATAAATGATGTGCGGTGAGGCCTTGGTTGTCGGCGGCCACTGGCCGTCGGAATTGTAGGAATTGGTCAAATGGAACCAGACTTTCTTCGCGATCTCCGGGTCGAGCCGGCTTTCGACCTTTTTAAGCTTCGCGCGGACGAGGTCCTGCCACGGACGCAGCAATTTCGCCATCGGCGTGCCGGACCAGTTGGAAGCCTGGCCGCCATGCCATGCCATGTTGTCCACAAACGTGATCTTGTCTTCGAGCGGCGGAATATTTCCGCACGCGGCTTCAAACGTCGTGAAACCACCGAGCTTGCGAACGCCCTTGACCAGCGCCACCAGCTTGTCCTGGGCGTCCGGCATCTTTTCGAAAATCTTGTCGGGGTCGTTGCAGTATTTCAGTTTATACCAACCGTTCGTGCCGACGTATTCCGCATCGTCCGCGTAAATGAGCATTGCGCCTTCCGGCTCGCCGGGTTTCTGCGCGGAGAATTTTTTGATGAGCTGGAGGTAGTTTTCCAGGCTGTGGCCGGGATGGCTCATGAAATAACGTACACCGAACACAGCGATGCGGTCGGTGCGCAGATAGATACGCAGCGGGTTGCCGGGCAAGCCTTCGACGTTTTTGAACGGGAAATGGATTCCGCGCTCGTCGCCGGGCAGGTCGTACTTGAACTCGAAGTTGTAGAACTTGGAATTGTCAATCTTCTCAACCGCGTGAATTTCCGGGCGGAGCGGCCGGCCGGCGGCGTCCACGGAACGGCTGTATTGCTCGAACTCCTGCAGCAGATTTTTGTAGCCGTTGTTGAGCACCTGGTTTTTGACATGGCTGCGCCAGCCGCATTCCGGGTTCCAAAAACTTTTCGGCTGGAGGCCGAGATGTTTTTTGTAGGCCTCGTTGGAGAAACGGATGGACCAGTTGCCGTCCTCCTCGGGAAAATTCGGCAGCATGGGATGCGAATAGGGCGAACCCATGAATTCGCACTGGCCGCTCTTGATGGCCGCCTTGAGTTTCTCCAAAACGTCAGGCGTCTTGACGGCCATCTGGTCAATGGTGTAACCCGAAGCCTCAAAGACATATTTATCCTTCGGCAACCGCTCGCGGAAGGTGTCGAAGATCAGTTCGTAACTGTTGCGGATGACGAACTCATATCGGCGTTCCGGCAAATACGCATAGTTCAGGTTGGCGTGAAGAATCGTGATGTATTTCATGTGCACAATTTCAAAACCATGAGTAATAACTTCGACAAAATCGCGGCAAGTTTCAATTGGGAATGGGGTTTCCCTGTTAACTATGGTCAAAATAACTCAAATCCCACTCGTCATGCCATCCGAACATCGGCACCCCGTGACGGAATTCAACGGGCAGCCAGACGTAGCGTCCATCAATTGCGTTCCGCGGATTCCAACGATCGGCCATGAAAATAAAGGCGTCCTTCAAACCGGCCACGGGAAGAATGAAGGTGGATTGCGAATTGAACGTGCTCGCGATTTGTTCACCGGCGCCGAGACAGGGATTGCCGAGTTCCTCCCATGGTCCAAAAATGTTCTTCGCCATGGATATTCGCGCCGGGTTGGCCGACCAACCGGTGCAATCGGACGAAATAAGAAAATATCGCCCGTCCCTTTTCATGATTGCCGGGGCTTCATGGAAACGCCCGGGGAAAATACGGACGAATTTCCCGGCTGGCTTCAAATAATCATCGCCCAATCTCGAAATGTGCAATGTGCCGTTCGCTTCAGAAGTATAGATGTGATAGGCACTGCCGTCGTCATCAACGAACAGCGTCATATCTCGCGCCATCTGGCCGATGGTGAAATCACGTCGGAAGAGCAGTTGTTTGGGATAGTACGGCACCGGCCCGCCGGGTAAATCGAGCCCGGGAATGAAAGCGGCTTCTTCCGGCGGCAGCGGGCACTTGAATTCGGCGGGAACATTTTCCGGCCACACTCCCACGTTGGGTCGGAAGCTGTCCAGAAACTGATAAGGCCCGGCGACGTGATCCGCCATCGCCACCCCGCTGCGGGCGCCGGAATAACCGGCGCCCCGCGGCTCCAGGTGAAACCACATCACAAATTTTTTCGTGCGTGGATTGAAGATGACTTTCGGCCGTTCAAGAATGCAGCCGCGAGCAATGTCGCTTTTCGGATCATCACTCACGGCCAGCGCGATGCCTTCATCCTTCCAGTTGTAAAGGTCGGGTGAGGAATAGACATGAACACCGACGTGCGCCGCGTTGCCCGCCCCCCCCGCAATCTTGTGCTCGCCGAACCAGTGGTAAACGCCGTGGTGGAACAACACCCCGCCGCCATGGGCGTTGATGTGAACACCATGGTTGTCCAGCCAGGGTTCGCCGGGACGAAAACTGGACAATTCGCCGCCGTCGCCGGCCCTGGCTTTCAGTTCAACGGGCATTTTAATTCTTCCCAACCTTTCCCGAGGCCGCCGGTTTTTCCGGAGCGGGTTGCTCGCGGTGACGTCGGGAAACGTTTCGCAACAACCAGCCCACCATCAGGATACTGCCACCACTGAACAAAAAGGCCACGCGCTTCATGCCGTCATTGGGAACCGCCAGCAACAGCAGTATGAAAGTCCCAAAAATCATGCATAACATCCCGATGGCCCCGACCACCTTGTGGTTCTCCCTCACCTGTTCCACCGTCAGATCCTCGATCGGTTTCTTCAACCGCGCGAAAAATTCCCCGACGCTGGCTTTATACTCCGCCGGGGACGATTCGTAGAACAGCGAGCTGAAGAAATACCAACCGAGGCACGCGATCGAGACGCAGACCACGGTGGCGAAGAGATAATATTGCGTGACTTCTTCAGGAACGAAAGGTCCATGCAATCCGGGAATCCAGGCAGCCGATTCCGGCTGGGTGTGAAAACTGACCCAATAGGCAACCGCATAGCCGATCAAAACCGTGCTCCAGCTTGCCCAGGGCGGCGTGCGTTTGTAGAACAGGCCGAGACACATCGGTATGGCCAAAGGCAGCCAGAGTCCGACGCCCAATTGATTCAAAAGATCGAAAAGCCCCACCGTCCGGAAGCGGTTCACCTCCAGGCCGATAAAAACGATCAGCACCCCAAAAGCCGCGGTGCATAATTTGCTGACGATGAGAAGTTTTCCCTCCGAGCATTTCGGATTGATCACCGGCAGGTAGAAGTTCCGCACCAAAATGCCCACCGCCTGGTTCATGCTCGCATCGAGGTTCGACAGCGTCGCGCCAAAGATGCCGGCGATCAACAATCCCAACATGCCTTTGGGCAACACGTCATGCGCCATAACCAGAAAAGCGCCTTCTTCCGGATGTTTCAGGGTGGGGAAAATCGACCCCAAGCCCCCCGGATGCACGACGGAGGCCACCATCGGCGGCAGCAGCCACAGCAACGGCCCAACGATGGTGCCAATCAATGGAAACAGCACCATCTTCCGGGCATGCGTATCACTGCGCGCCATCAGATATTTTGCCGACATTTCCATGGTATTCTGCAGGAAGATATTGTTGAACATGAGGGCCAGGAACCAAAGCGTGATGAACTCCGGCCGCGCGATTTCGCTCCAGTGAAAATGCGAGGTCGGCACCTTTTCCAACAGCCCGGAAAAACCGCCCACTTGCGGCAGAAACAATGCAAACGCCGAAATGACCAGCGTCAACGTCACCACCAGGAACATCTGCACAAAATCACTCGCCGCCACCCCGAACGCCCCACCCACCAGCGATACAAACGTGACCATGCCACCCAAAGCCATGATGACATAAGGCAGTTCGATCCCAAAGGCGCCCGACATGAAAACCCCCACCGAATTCAACCCCACACCGCCAAAGAGCAGCAGCACCGGCAGGCGGATCCAAGTGACAAATTGCTGGGTGGCCGCCCCATAACGCGCCCGGATCGCTTCCATGGGCGTTACCACCCGCATGCGCCGGAACCGGTAACACGTGAACACCAGGATTATGACCTGCGTCGCAATGCTGGAATAGTACAGCAGCAACACATAAGGACCCGTCTGATAAATCTTTCCCGCCGCCCCGGTGAACGTCCAAGCGCTGAAACTCGCCATCCACGCCGACACCCCGGCCATCCACCAGGGCATGATGCCGCCGCCGCGGAAATAATCCGACGTATTCCGGTTTCGTCGTGAAAACACCACCCCCACCGTGATGACAAAAACGAAATAAAAAATGATGCTGATGTAGTCGTAGTGTGAGATCATAAAATTGATCTGGGCGTTCCTTCGGGAGAAGGGTCAACCAGCCATTTCTTATCCTTCCCGACCGGCAATCCAGGACTGGCAGCCAGAATCTCTCGGACCACTTGCGCCAAAACGGGACTTGAATAAAAACCTGAAAAATGATCCCGGCCGACGTTGGAACCTTCCACGTGCGTGATAATCACGGCATAAATCCCGTTGGTTTTGTCAATCCAGGGATAGGTCCCGGCCCAGCTCGGGCTGCTGATCAAGACGGCATTTCCGTCGCCATCAAGCTGTTCCCGCCACTCGCCCAACCCATAAATGCCAGTGTGACGTGCGCCGCGGACCTGTGCCACAAACTCGCCGGGATTCACCAGCGCGCCGCGGACCTGGTCCGCCTGCATTTCGCGGACGGCTGCTTTTGACAGCACCAGTTTGCCGTCAAACCGGCCGTCATTGAAAATCATCGCCAGAAAGTTTGCGTAATCATGCAATGTGCTGCGTGCTCCGCCGCCGAGCATCGGGCTGTGGCCGTCGCCCAGGTCCACGGGGACAAAGTGCGTGCCGGTCATCCGGCAGGGCTTCGCCATGCGCTCCTGAAACAATGTCTCCCAGCCCTGGCCGGCTGCCATCTCCGCCATCCGCCCGGCCACCTGCATCGCCAAACCGCCATAATCAAAACGTTCGCCCGGCTTGAAGTCCGGCGGCAATGGCTGGAGATGCTCCACCGACTCGGCCAGCGTCTGGTAGTTGTCCATCGGTTTGTCCTTCGGTTGGTAAGGTGGATAACCCGAGGTGTGCGAAAGCAACTGCCGGAGCGTGGCTTGGTCCTTTGCGTCACCCTTGAACTCCGGCAGCCACCGGGACGGATGGTCCTCCAGCGAAAGCTTGCCCTCATCCACCAAGGTCATGATGGTTGCCGCCGCCAGCCATTTGCCCGCGGACGCAATGAAAACCCGCGTCTCCGGCGTGTAATTGCCAAAACACTTCTCGTAAACAATCTGATTGTCCTTTGCCACCCGCACCGCGGCGCCGGGATAATAACCGCGATCCACCCACCCCTGGACTAGCCGGGTAACCGCCGAAAAATCAAGGTTGGTCTGGCCGGCCAAAACCGGATTGCCCACCAGCCACAAGCCAAAGGCAAACGCCCGTACCGGCAAACTCAACCACGGGCTGCGACAGCGGAACAGGTTGTGGCGGGTCCGGTTCATTGGCTTGCCGGTCGGTAATCAAAATAATCAAAATCGGCCGGGGTTCTTTCACCGCCCAGATCCTGGGCACACACTCCAACCATCGTGCCGGTGAACCGCAACGCGCCGCCGTAGTCGTCGGAAAGTTTTGACATGTCCAGCACCGGCCCGACGTTCCGCCATTTCTTTCCGTCGCTTGACGCGCTGAACTGCAGCCTCTGAAAATCAATCTCCGCCCGCAGGTACATGTGCTTCCAGTTACCGACAGCAATCTGGCAGTCCGCGACTTCGTCGTAGGCGCTGTCATCGGTCAATACGACACCCAGGATCTTGCCGAGTTTTTCGTCGTGGGTCACCCGCAGGTAGAAATGTTGCCGGGTATCATAGTAACAAATCAGTCCGGCCATCTGCGTGAAATGGGCCGGATTGAATTCCAGACGCGTTTCGACGGTCGCCTGGAAATGCTGCAAACGGCGCGCCACCAGGCTTTGCGTAAACAATGAAAACGTCGAATCGCGCCCGCGCAAACGCAGCCAGCCGGGCCGGGCCGAGAGTGAAAGCCATGATTCGTCAACCGGCACGCGCAACGAATTCCACTGCACGCCAAGTTTCAACGCATCGAAATGGTCGCGTTCGGGAATTGCCGGCCAGACTTTTGCCGGCAGGCCTTTCGGCGCCGGCAGCGCATCCTGTGGTTTTGTCCCGCCAGCCGCCAATCGCAGCCAGCCATCCCGCCATTCAACCCGTTGCAGACACGTTTCCCGTCCCAGCACGCAACGGTGACCCGCATGAACTTCCGCCGGTCCCGATTTGTCGGGTGAAGCTGGATTTGTTCCAGCGCCCGTTTTCAACGGACGACTCGCCAGGTGCGCGAGGTACCATTCTCCGGCGGGGGTTTCAGCGAGTTCGCCATGGCCGGCCTTTTGCAAGGTAAGCGAGGCATCATCACGCGATGACACCAGGCACGACTGCGGATCGGGTTCGTACGGGCCGAGAACGTGTTTGGCCCGCGCCATGGCAATGCCGTGGTTCCAACCCGTGCCGCCTTCGGCCAGCATCAAATAATACCAGCCATCGTGTTTGTAGAGGTTCGGCCCTTCGCAAAGAACGTTTTCCCGCTTCAGGATTTTTGTCGTGGGCCCGACCAATTTGCAGGCCGCGTGATCATATTCCTGCGCCACGATGCCGGCGAAGCGATGACGGCCTTTGCGAAAATCCCATTCCATGTTCACCAGCCACTTGCGCCCATCGTCATCGTGAAAGAGCGATGGATCAAAGCCAATGGAATTCAGCACCACCGGCTCACTCCATGGCCCGAGAATATCCGGGGCGGTCGTGAGGTAAATGCCGATGTCCTTGAACGGCCGGGCCATGCCACAGGTGCGAAGGTTCGTGTAGATCAACCAGAACTGACCGTCCGCAAAGCTTAAACTCGGCGCCCAGACACCGCCTGAATCTGCGACGCCACGCAAGTCGAGTTGCGACGGCCGCGTGAGCGCGTGACCGATGAGCCGCCAGTTCACCAGGTCACACGAATGATGGAGCGGCACGCCGGGAAACCACTCGAACGACGAGTTGGCGATGTAATAATCGGCATCGACCCGGCAGATGCTCGGGTCCGGATGAAAACCGGGCAGGATCGGATTTTGGATCTGGTGCATGGATCAATTCAATTTTGCCGCCCAGCGCAACGAGTTCAGCAACAAAGCCTGGAAGGACGGGTGCCGCCAGACTTCCACATTATGTCCCGGCGTCAAAACACAAACCCGGCCATCGCCCTCCTGCCGCGTCCAGCCGGCCGGCTGCAAACCGTGCTCGGATCGCGAATGCAAGAACACGTCGGCATCCACGGCATCCAACAACACAAAATAATGCTCATCCAGCATGGCGAACGGCGAAACGCCGGCGGTCAGCGCGTGTCCGGGCTTCGGTTCAATGTTCACCAGGCATAGTGGCGGATGCCGCAGGAATGCGCCACCAACCAGGTGGTTCACCAGCGGCAATCCGTCGTAACGGGAAACGCCCGAATGAATGACCATCAGGCTGTTGCCGCGCCTTACGTAATCTTGAAAAACCGACTGCGATTCCAGCGTGAGCCAGGGATGCTTGTCTCCGGACGAAACCATGTTTGCCTTGGCGAGCATCACGACGGGGAACCCGGCCAGGTGCGCCGGCGAACAGGCCTTTCCGTCTTCCAAAAACTCGAAAGCAAAATCTCCCGCACCCAGTTCGTCCAGGCCGTGCCGGACCATCTCGCCCGGATGCCAGGCGTCATCGCACAATACCAGGGTTCGAAAGCTCATTTTGATTCAGCCTCGGTCACGGCGGTTTCGGTCCGGATGGGATGGCCGTCTTTGCATTCAGTCAAATTGATCCGGATGTTTTTGCCGTCACCTCCAAAATTTTTAAATTCAATTTCCTGCACGCGCCCGTCGCTCAGTTCAACGCGCAACCGGTCCGCGCTCACGGCTTCGGCGGATTTCACGACCGGCTGGTCTTCGTAAGGCTCGATGACCGCCAGGAAACGCGCTTCCGCTCCTGGCGCGGCGCGGATCGCCGTGACCTTCCGGCGCTGGCTTTCGTCGCCGAGCGGATAATCGCCGCCCATTGTCGCCTTGAAGCGGACCGCGTTCACCCCGGTCAAGTCCACGCGAACAAACGCCGGCTGACTTTCATCCTCCGGCTCGGCGGGGGTTGCCGATTTGCATGCTTCCCCGACGATTTTGATCGGGCCACCGAAGTAGTCTTTCCCCTGCTCGTTTGGCCGCGCAACGTTTTCAGACTTCACCGGCAGTTCACTCAAAGGAATTTCTTTTCCATCGCCGGTCACAATCCGCGCATTGGCCCAGAACAGCGTTGGCAGGTTCGCCAGTTCCGTTTTGGTTTCCAATTCAAGCTGCTTCACGCCGGCCACGGGAACGTCAAGGTCAGCCTTGCCCAGGATCCACGCGCCAAATTTCCCTTCGGCCAGTGTCTTTGCATCGCCGCGAACGGTGTAAAACAGGCGCTTTTGCATGTCGCGCATTTCCGGCGCCGCGCCGACCATGATTTCCTGCTGCGGCGGCCAGAGCGAATGCACGTCCAGCTTCAGCACGCCGTCTTCGTTGCCGACGCTACGACTGCCTTCATTGTCAGCGCCAGGTCCCCAACGTTCGAGGTAACGGCTGACGGCAGGCGCATTGACGGAATACCAGTTGCAATCGGTGACAAATTGCGCGCTGCCAACCGGATCAGGGTTCCATTGGGCATCATGGTGCAGGAATTTCTTCTCCGGCGCATCCAGCCCCTGAAAGCCCTTCAATTGAAACAGACTCTCAAACGTGTGTGCGTTTGTTCCCTTCACGTAATCGGCAAGCACAACGTAATCATCCAACACCAGCATCAGACGCCGCTGCAATATCGGTTCGGTGTAATCCGTGAGTGTGCCGTAGGCGGGCGGGTTGGTTGGAATCGGAACGCCGCGGCCCTCCCGCCAGCATTTTTCCGCAAAGGTTTTCACCGGCACATAGTCATAAACCATGCCGCCGTAGGGCGGGTTCGACCAGCGAGCCTTCGTCTCGACGACCGTGGCCTGCATCGCGTCGCCGGTGTGGAAGAGCAGACGTTCACCCGGCGCGGCCTCCTGCATTTTTTCATCCACGACCACCAGGTTGTGGTTTACCGAACACTGGCAGTAAAATTTGTACATAAACGGTTCATAAACCCAGAAGACCGATTCCGGGTTCCAGAAACTGCGGCCATAGCGCATCAGCGAAAGCAAATCCGTCCGGTCATAATGGCCATGCGCCCAACCGTGCGTGCCGTAGTGCAGCGCGGCTTGAATCTGTTCGCGAATGGGGCGGTTCGTCGTCTGCGAGCGCAGCATGGCGAGTCCGACATTGTCGGCGCAGGCGCTTTGGCGGAAATTTTCCGGCGGGTTCGTCGGCAGATCCGGCACGGCATAAAGCAAATCGCGCTGGTTCCCGAACTTGATGAGTGTCGCGTAGGCCGGGTCGCGATAGGCATAATAGGCCATTTCAAACGGCTGGCCGCTCACTTCGGTGCGATGGCCCGTGACCTGGCTTTCGGTCGAGTCGTTGACGCCGAACATCACACCGCGATAATCAATGAAAGGCAGCAGGCTGTTCCACAAGTCCCGGACTTCACGATACGGCTTCGTGTTTGGGCCGTAAATGTCCGGATCCATGCCGAAAGGTTTGCGCATCTGGTTTGAATCGCCGGTCGTCGTGACCCCGCCGCTCAATTCGGCAACCAGCAGCGCGCAGGGCGAATAACTCGCCGGCACCTTCAGGCGCAGAAAATCCACGCCGAACGGCGCGTAAGCCAGTCCCACCTGCGTGAATTCCGATGCCACCCACAGGTTGTAGCTGATGGAACATTCATACCACCAGCCGTCGTCCATCGTGCCCTTGGCCAATTGGTCGCAGATGCCCGCCGGGGCGGAAAACCAATGATCCGCCGCGGCCAGGTCCTGCATCGCCAGCGCGCAGTAAAACGCGCCGCAATCCTCCGAAACGTTCCAGTTGTTGATCGGTCCGTAATCCGCCGCGCGAGCAAAAGTTTCCATCAGCATCCGGAACGTGGCTTCAATCTGTTTGCGGTCGCTGGCCGACAACACGCCCGAATCCAGAATCAGGTCATAGGCCATCGCCACGTGCTGAAAGAAATGTCCCTCCTGCACGAGGCTCTGATTGCAGGCGCGCAACGTGGCCGGATAACCGTTGGCCGGGTTGGAAAGCCGGCGCAGGAACAGCGCGACCTTTTCCGCGGCATTGGTGTCGTGCGCCAGCTGCCACGCGTAGCCGCACGCGAGCAGGGGGTTTTCGTTTTGCGTGGCAAACAGATATGGCCCATAGGTGTCGTCCGGCGCTTTGGCCGGGTCGGCCACCTCCGGCACGTGCCAGCTCCCGGCACGGCGCACGATGTCCGCCTGCGCCGCTTTCGCCCAATCGTATCGGGCAACCTTGTCGCGGATTTCCTGCCAGCCCGCCGCTGTGTGGATGATGTAAGGATGCGGTAACTCGCTTGTGGTAACGAATTTCAATTGCGCCGCATTCGCCGCGTCACCGTTGGCAATCGCCTGCAGCACCTGCTCCTCGTGGCCGCCCGGCGGCACGCGGCCGGAAATGTGCACGGTCAATTTCACGACGCGCGTTTCGCGGGGAACCAGCTCAAGGGTGGATGGCTCCGCGCCCGCAGTCATTGCTTCCCAGCCGTGCTTCACGAGTGACAAAACCACCGATTGTTTTGCGTCCGTGCAATTGCCCACCGTCACGTCATATTCGGCGCTGCCGTTTTGCGGCGCGGGCTTGCCGCGAACTTCAGCTTCCAGGGCAATGACCGGCGCCTTGATGACACGGAGGTTCCGCAGCCGAAATTCTGCCGGCCGGCCGTCATTCAACCTGGCCGCGACCTGTAGCTTCTTGACGTATTTCAAAAAAGCCGTGTTCGCTTGTTCAAAGTTGAATGCCGTCCACGGCAAGGTGATGGTGTGCCAGCCTTTGCCGTTCACCCGGACCGAACCGACGACCGGCGTTTCCGGCGCGCCAGGATTGCTCCGGAAACGGAGGATGGTCGCCGTTAATTCCACCTCCCGTGCTTCCGCCAGGTTCACCTCGAACTGCACACCGTAATATTTCTGCCAGTCCGCCGCGCCGTCGTTCAGCACGCGAAAGCCATGCTTGTATTGGCCGAGCGGACCGTCGGGTTCACAAAACGTCGTCTCACCGGAATCCTTCATGATGACACCCGGTTTCAACCCGCCCACGGGCAGGCACGGAGGCTCCGGCTCAGCCGCCCATAAAGTGAGCGCACCCAGCGCCAGGATGATTTGACAAATGCGCTTCATTTTCGTTGTCGTGTCAATTTGCACATTATAACCGAGTTGGCGCCTCAGTTGAATCTCCGGTTTGGTTACACTGTAAACCCGCTTGATTTACAAGGGGTAACATCATCCCACCACGCTCATCATGCAATTGCGAAGTGTCCAGTCCGTCCAACACCAACACGCCCTGGAGCGAGGAAATCATTTCCGCACGGCTCCATTGCCAGACGATTTCGCCACGCCGGTCGAATTCGAGCAACTGAATCCCCTGGGCGCCGTGACCATCCCCGTGGCCCTGCCAGTTGGCCAGGACGATATGGCCGTTGTTCAGCACTTGAAACATCGCGTAAAAAAATGGATGGACCTCCACCGGCACGGATTCCTCGCCGCCGAATTTCCGGACGATTTTGCCCGCCGGATCAAGTTCGACGAGAAACGCGCCGTAACCCGCCGATACGAGCAGATTGCCACCGGCCAGTCGCAACGCTTTCCACGCGTGGTAAAAGCCGGTCACCGGGAATTCCCGGAGATACTTTCCCTCGCGCGATCCCTCGCGGATGCGATCGTTGCAACACATCAAATAGGTGTCGTCATTCGTCTGGCGGATGAGGCGCACGTAATCTCCCGGAAACAGGGCGCGGTGAACCTCACGGTTGGCCGCATCGAGTTCCAATACCCCCACGCCGGTGACGCCGGCCAGATTGACCCCGGCAATGAGGGTGTGACCGTTTGGTTGTCGGCGCACGGCAGTGACCCCTGCGAGCGATTTGAATTCCACCACCGGTCGGCCGGTCGTGAGGTCGAACTCGGTGAACCCGTGGTGATGACCGATAAGAATTTTATTTTCCCCGACGAGTTGCAGGTCGCGCGCCTGCGGCTGGCCGATGGGCACGCGCCAATTCCGGGCCGGATCACACTCATGGATATGGAGCAGCGTCCCCAGCCCTTCGTCGATGCAGACGAATTCGTGCTGAATGATTGGTGTTTTCAAAAAAATTTCCGGTTCCACCCGCATCGTCCAGCAACCGGGACCGACTTCCCGGACCGCAACCTCAGTGTGGCCCGTTTTGCGGCGGTTCATGCGCGGAATTTCAATTCATTGTTTCCCGAACCACAACACCGCGGTCGAATGCGGCGCGACCTCGATCGGCTCATCCGATTTGACGTTTTTGCCGGAAACCAGTTCGCGCGCGGATTTCGCGCCTTCCGGCGGCTTCAACGCAAACGTCTTGTCGGTAGTCAGGTTCATGCCGACCAGGTAATTGCCGTAGTGCAGGGTATAAAATTCCGCCTTGCCGGCATAGGCACTTTCGTCACCAGGGCGGAAGCGCACCCCGTCCGGAATCTTTGCAATCGGCAGCTTTTCACCAGCGATTGCCGAGTGCAGATCCTGTGGATAACGCGGTCCGCCATTGCTAAAACCAAATGTCGTCCAGTCCGGACGCGTGTAGAATTCCCCGCTCGGTTCAAACTCCGCATCTTCTTTCAGCACGGCGATGTGGTCCGTCAGCGGTGTCGTAAAATGCACCCGCGCAAGGAAATTCACGGCATTGCGCGCCCGCCAGTAAAGCGAGGCGTAAAGTATTTCGTCTCCATTCTTGACCACCACCACGCCGTCCTCCTCATCGCTGAAAACAAAGTCCGGCTGGCCGGGTGTCATCGGCAGTCGCGCCGCGCTCGACGACTGTGATTTGATGAGTTCATATTGATCTGGTATGCCCAGCAATCCGGCGGTGACACGCAGGTTGTTTGCCTGAGCCATCTGCCGTTCGAGCGAAATGAAAAACTGTCCGTCCGCAAACATCTGCTGTGCATAGCCAATAGCCACCGAGTCCAGCGTGGCGGCGGCGGCATAAAGCGGCGAGGCATCCCACGTCGGACGCTCGCTGTAAATCACGTTGCCGGGATAATGCCCGCCGTCGCGCCAGCCGACAATTGTCTCGGCGCGCATCGCGCGAAAACCATCGGCGTCCGTACCCGGAGCCCGGAAAGGCGCGCGGGCATTGGCGATTTTCCCAAGCTGCGCCTTGATTTTTTCGTCGCCCGGCAAACCGGGCGCGGGCCGCGTTGCGTCGTAAATCGAAGTCACCCAGTCCAAAACCTCCCCGTAATAACCAACAAACCCGAGTTCCTTCGTCAGTCCTTTGGCAGTGAGCTGCCAGTAATTCGTGCCGACACCCCAAAGGCGGCTGTCCGGCCCCGGATCACTGTCGCGCCATGGCTCGAGGCCCACGGCTTCGTAGAGATAACGACGGACTTCGGTTTCGGAAAGTGCGTTCGCCGGGTCAACCACTTCCAGGCCGCGGTTGGACAGATAAATATTCAGGTCCTGGATCATCGTCTGGTTCGTGTACAGCCGGCGATGTTTCCGGTGCCAGTCCCGGCCGGCCACCAGCATTTCAGAATACGCCCGGCGCCGGGTGATGCGTTGGGTCGGCGGGTCGCCGGCCGGCCGTAGAAGGCGCGCGTCCCGCCGTCCGGAAATATCGTTCGCTGCACTGGCGGCTTTGGGATTACTTGAGTCACCCGGAAGAACAGTGGCTCTTCCGCCGGGCTGGAAGCCCGGCTCTACGGCAGGCGCGACGCCCGCCGCTACAGTTTCGTCGAGAAACGGCTTGAGCGGTTGGGCCAGCAGGCGGATTGCATCGCCCGCCGGGCCAAACTCAAACCAGTCCGGATTCGGCGTTGCCGGATCGTGATGCGCCAGTTCCGGATTTTTGCGGAAGGCGAGAAAGAGCGCATCCAGTCCTTGCAAAACCTGCTTGACGACCTTCGGATTTTCAAACGCCGGCGTCCATTTCACGAAATACGCCCTGGCCAGGAATTCCATCTGCATTTCGTTGAGCGGCCTGGTGGCGGCGAGCAGGGTTTTGATTTCACCGTTCACGCGCGCCTTGAGTTTGTCCATGACTTCCGCGCCCGGTTCCTGGCGCACCGGCGGATCAGCCGGCACTGCGCCTTGCTTTTCACAGGCCGGCGGAACGAAACAACCGTCGGTATGGGTGTAAAATCTGTAGATGCCGCGTGTCGGACCAACCAGCGGCTTCTGGAATTTTTCAAACTCGCCGGCATAACCCCAGGTCGGGCCGTAACTGCGGATTTCAAAAAACAATTCGGATTTTCCCCGGGTCATTTCAAATGGCAACGGGGTGGTGGTATAGAGAAAACGGCCGGGAAACGCCGGTTCGCCATTACCGATGTCGAGGATGTCAATGTCCCCAAGGTGCCGGTAGCCGACCTGTTTGCCCTCGCAAAACAACACGAGCTGGTTATCCGTCGCGTCCGAACCCCAGAGCCGAACGGTCGCGTAATTTTGCTTTTGCGGATCCACCTTGAGTGTGAACGTCAGCCGCCCCCCTTCCCAAGCGTCATTGGTCAAAGGCAACAAAATCCGCGCCCGCTCGCCAAGGCCACCGGCGATGATTTCGCTGCAGCTGGCAGAAAGGCCGTGGTTGGTCTCCGAGTTGGAATCGCCGAATGCGATCGAGTCCATGACGAAGGTCGGTTCACCGGCAAACACGGTTGTGGTCAAACCGGCAACACTCCAAACCAACAGTGTCCCGGCAATAAAATTCGGATTGAATTTCAATTTCATTCTTAAGGACGACAACGGGTTTCATCTGGTTATGGAAAATTCACGCTCCACCGGCATGGCGGATTGGATTTTCGGGTCCACGTTGCGGCCATATTGCCATGCGACCAGCGTGACCTTCACCGGAAATTTCGCCCGGGGCGGAATTTCCGTGAATCGTAAAACGTCGCCGTCCATTTCCGCCGGGCCTTCACGAACATAGTAGTAAACCGGCAGGCCCGCGTCGGAGACAGCCGCCAGCCTGAGCGATTTCACGCCCGCCTTTTGATCGGAAATTTCCGGAAAGGCAATGTGTTGTTCCGCGCCATCCTTGAGCGCTGCGGGGATTTTCAACAACGCCTGCTGCACGGCGCTCTTGTATTTCGCATCGCCCGGGTGACTGGCCAGCAGCCAGATGTCGCCCATGCGCCGGTCAACATTCACCGTCGCGCGGCTGAACCGCACGGCAAACGTGTCCGCGTCAAGCTGTGCCACCGGCCCGGTGATGCGCGAAATTCTCACCGGTCCGCCGTTGGCCGCGTGGTTGAGCGGCGCGCCGACGGGCAATCCTGTCCAGTTGGTCAGACGCGAACTCCCACCGGGCACCTGGGCGTAAAATGCACCCGCAAGCTTGAAGGTAACACCGTCCGCTTGCGGCTCGAATTTAAGATTCGCCTGCTGATGGGTCTCGGTTTGCGGAACAAATTCGCTGTTTTGCATAAAGCCGGCGAGCTGCGGCAAGGTTCCGCACTTGGAATTGAAATTCACGCTCGCCTGCGCCATTTCCTTGTCGAAACACCAGAAAGCGTCGTCCGGGTTGCCAGAGAATTTTGCCAACGGCCCAGCCGTCAGCGGCCCAGTTTTGCCTTTATGCCAACACGCCACCAGCCAGCCGTTTTTTGGATCCACCGGCTTCAAAACCGGGGGTTTGCCCGGCGACAGTTTGACGGGCAACCGTTGCTCGACGGATTTGCGGATGAACAGCGCGAGAAATCTGACCAGTTCATCAGAGCAGTCAAAATGGCCGTGGCCGACATCGCACAACACTCCCACCGGCGTAGCCGGATGCGCGGCGTGGAATTTGACTGCCGGCGTGAGGCGATCTTCCCACCACTCGTATTCGCCCATCACCATCAGGCCGGGAATACCGTCGATGTTGCGGCCGCCCCAGTCCACGTTCGGCTGGCCGTTGCCGACCAGCGTCGTCCGGGGCGCGTCACCGTGGATGGACAAAATCGCCAGCGTACGATCCGGATTCCAGGCAGCGAAATTCCACGGATAACTCGCCAGTGCCGAGTGGCCAATGGGAATGACCGGGGCGAAGGCCAGTTCGCCATAGCCGGAATCGCCCGCGAGCGTTTTCAACAGCGCGTTGAATTTTTCATCTGTCGCATCGTTGTTGGTCGGGTTCTGCCAGGTGTCGAATGGCGGGGCGATGAACATTTCCGCGATGCCGAGCTTCGCCATCTGTTTGCGGAAATATTCGTGCTGGAGGATGCCTTCTTCGAGCATGTTGTTCTGCGCGACGATCACGGCGCGGACCTGCTGGCATCCGGGCGAAATCCAGAGAAAGGCGCGCCCTTTGCCGATCGGGGCCGACCATTGCCAGACAGCGTCAGCACGCACCATCAGACTCACGCTCAATGCCAGCCCTATAATCAAATAGCATTTCCATTTCATGACTTGCTTGCTTCTCAATCCTCACGAAACGCACCACCCCGCGCAAACTCGCTGAGGCTTCCCGATAATCTCCCTAAGGATAAACCAGACGGAAGAAGATGCTGCCGTTATTGACATCCATCGGAATCAGCATTTGATTGCTCGCTGCCGATCCGGTGATGGTGGTCCAGTTGGTCCCCAGACCACTGCCCGGCGAATTGGTCTGAACCTGCAATTCCCAACCCAGGTGATCCGAGGGCCAGGTAAATTGCAGTTGATTGCCGCTGAGTTGAACTGAAAGTTGCGGCGGAACCAGAGATTCCGGCTGCGCGCCGGCTGCCGTTGAGCCGGCGCTTTCTCCCGCGCGATTTGTCGCGGTGACAATGTAATAATAAAAACTTCCGTTCGTCACGGCGATATCCGTGTAGTTCGTCGCACCCGTCGAAGCAATTGGGCTGTAACCGCCGCCGGAAACGAGCGCGCGTTTCAAATTGTAACCGGTCGCGTTGGTCGCGGAATTCCACCGCAAAAACACAACCGCGTTGCCCGCCGTCGCCGCCAGATTCAAAGGCGCGGGTGGCGGCGGAGTCCAGGTCGGTGTCGAAACGCTGTCGAATGCGGAAACGTTGAGCGTCCCGGCATTGCGCGAGCAAACCGCAAAACCGGCCAGCAGGACGTTGTTCATGGTGAACGAATTCGTGCCAACCGCCGTCCACGTTGCGCCGTCATCGGAAACGAAACCGGTAAAGGTGCCGCCGCCGCGCTGGAGCTTGAACCACTTCGGCGCACTCGCCGCCGGGCCATCAATCCAGTTCATGCCGCCGCCGGTGCTCGCGCGGGTGGGAAATCTCGCCTTGCCCAACTGCCCGTCAATCAGCACGGCCGCAGTCCGGGAATTCGCATTGGTGCTGTCCCGAAACATGATGCCGATTTTGTCGTCCGCGGTGCCGCCGAACTGTTCCGTCGCCAGATGGGCGATGAAAATGCCGTCATTCGTCATCGTCAGGTAACCGAAGTTCAGCGTATCGGAACCGCCGCCGATGTCGAAACCTTCGCCACTGATTGTAAAGGCGCCGGCATTGTAATTGCCGCTGCCCGCGACACCGACCGCGCCGATGTCCGAGTCGAGCCACGGCGACGGCAGTCCGCCGCTCGCGAAATTTTCCATGGAATTATAGCAACTCTCGCCGCACGAATTCGTCGCCGAAACGACATAGAAATAACTCACGCCGCGCGTCACGCCGTCGTCGGTATAATTGGTTGTCATGACGTTCGCGATGGTGGCATAAGGTCCGCCGCTCGAACTGGCGCGTTTGACGTTGTAGCCCGAGGCGCCGGAAGATGCGCTCCAATCCAATACAATCTTCGGCGTCGCGTCGCCGATGGCGTTCAAACTTAATGGCGATTGCGGCGGTGGACACGCATCGGTGACACTGTTCAGGTACAATACCACGGTGGATTGCGGCGCAACGTAAACCGGCCCGGTCAGGTTTTGGCCGGTAATCAGATTGGTCGCCGAAGCAAAATCCGACGGCGTGTGTAATTGATACGTTTGGGTCGCACTGCGATTGATGCCAATCAAATAGTTTCCGTACCGACACACCCAGAACAAGGCCTTGCCGCGAAACGGCTCATCGTCCGTCGCCAATGGGTCGCTCGCGGCCACCGGCAGTCGTTCGCCCTGACAAGCTTGCCACGGATTGTCCGGCGGCGTGTAAATATTTTGCTCCGGCTTGTCCATCAGGTTGGGCCGCGAGTAAAACGCGCCGCTAAAACCAACTTGCGGTGACGTTTCCAAAACACCGTAGCGATCGAAGTTGTTCGTGCTGTAATAAAAACGTCCAAGGCCATTCACGCCGGTTCCAGTCTTGGCCTGCCAATAGGTTGACAGCCAGAGCTTTTCGCCGCCATGTTTGATGACCACGATTCCGTTTTCCTCGTCGGCCCAGGCAAAATCCGGCTGCCCGGCGGTCATCGGCAGGCGCACGCCACTGTCCGGTGCATTCGCCACCGTTTGATAATCAGCAAAAACATTCAACGCGTCACGGGAGTCAATTTGATTGCCGATCGTGTTGTATCCCGCGCCGTTGACGGTGAGGTTGTTGAAGTATTGATTATCGGCCAGCATTTGTTTGGCATAACCCACGGCGTTGGAATCGAGAGTGGCCGCCGCGCACCGCAAGCCCAGCGCCCAGCCGGTCCGGTCGCCGTAAGCGATTTCGTCCGCGAAATCGCCGTCGGATTCGCTTGCGCCCCGCCACGCGAGCAGGCCGATGCCTTCCATCTCGCGGTAATAATTATTTCCGCTGGCCTCAATCGCCTGCCGGCGGAAATTCGCCCGCGCCTTCACCATCTTGATGGCCTGCGTGAGAAAAACCGGGTTGGTGGTCCACGCATAAAAATCCGCCGCATAAAACTGCATTTCGCCGTAAGCCACGCCGACGTAACCCCATTCCCGGGTCAAACCTTTCGGGGTGACCTGAAAATAATTTGTGCCGTGCCAATACGAAGACCCGCCGTTCGCCAAATCGCTGCCGAGCCATGGATCAATACCAATCGCCTCGCGCAAGTAACGTTGTCCGTCCGTCTCCGCAAAGGCGGTGGCGTTGGTCAGGTCCAGCAGCCCGCGATTCGCCCAATAAATACCCGTGCCGGAAATGAGCCCCTGATTGCTCAGATCATTTCGATTGAACCGTCCGTAGTCGCGGCTGGCCGTGAGCATGTCACCCCAGGCTTTTCGACGCGAGACGTTGCCGCCCGCACCGTAATTATTGGTCAGGTCGAGGTAATTTTGGAGCGGTTGCTGTAACAAATGAATCGCCCAGCCGAGATTTCCGAAACGCCCGCCCCAGCCTTCATTGCCGCCGGCGCTCACCGAACCGGCTGGATTGGCGTAATAATTCGAGGCAAAATAATCATTCGCCGCAATGACCTTGGTGATCAATGCCGGATTGGTGTAACTCACGGGAAAATTGGAAACCCAGTACGCTTTGGCCAGTTGCATGACGTCCGTGGTCGTAAAATTCGTCACGTCCGTGATCATGCGTCCGCTCAAGTAATTGCTGATGCCATTGTAAAAAGTTCCGCCGGGATCCAACGTGCTCACCGTCGGCGCTGGACGCACGGTTGTGGTCGGCGCGACGCCTTGGATTTCGCCGGTGGGATTCAGAACCGGGTCGGTGTGCGTGTAGGCCTGATAAAGGCCGCGACTGTTCGTCGTCATCAGAAATTGATAGTTGCCCGCCGGCGCGACTCCCGAACCCAGCGGATAAATGCGGCCGGTGGGTTGGATCGTGAAAGTCAAATTGGACCGGCCTTGCGTCATCCAGAGAGGGAGCAGTGTCGTCGAATAAAAAAACCTGCCCGGCAATGGCTGCTTGTAAGCCGAGACGTTCAGGCAAATGTAATCGCCTTCATGCCGGTAACCGATTTGGTAATTGCTCGTGGCGTTGGCGACGTAGTTTGACGCCGGCACATAAAGATAAAGCCGCCCCAGGTCGGATGCCTGGCCGTAAACCGAACTGGAATCGTCGCCTCCCCAGAACTTGACGGTGAAATAATTCCGCCACGCCGGATCAACCGCCAGGGTGAACGTCAGGCTGCCGCCGTTGACGGTCGCCGGATTGTTGGTCGAAGAGCGCCGCGCCGTCTGCGCCGGTGAAACGGCGCTGTTGTTGATGATAGAGGTGTTCGGACCGGCAAACGAATGGGCCGTTTCCGATGCGGGGTTGCCGAAAATAACCGTGTCGAGATACGTTTGCGCACCGGCCAGGCAAGGCAATGTGGCAACGAGGCAAAAGAAAATGTATTTCAGCGATTTGGTCATTGATCGGCGGCATCTCGAACGGTTTCAGTATGCTCTAGATTATCGGCAACCGCGGTATAAAGTTTAGCCGCTTCGATGCGCAGAACGCCCGAAGGCAGGCCATCCACCCAGTTTTTCACGGCGTTCAAGTCTTGTGCGGCCCAGCGTTGAATCAAAGTTTCAAGGACGGTTTGCTGCAATTTGCCTTCCGGAAAGGCGGCGACCCAATTTGCCGCGGCCGGCGGATCACTTTGCGACCAGACGCAGACCACACTCAAAGCCGACTGATCCAGGACTTCACCCGGCTCGACTTGCTGCGCCAGCAGTTGCCCGGCCGCTTGCGGATCGCTCCAGGCCAGGCCAACCGCCACCGCGCCCAAGGCTTTTTGTTTCATCACGGTGTCTTGCAGGCCATTTGCCCATTGGAGTGCGGTGGCGGAATCGGACTGCGCCCATGCCGTTGCAGACCAGCCAAACAAATCGTCACGCGCCGGGGTCCGATCCATTTGAACCAAAAGTTCAAGGGCAGCTTTTGGACTTCCGCCGGCCAGCGCGTCGTTGGCGGCAAATCTCATCGCACTTTGCTTCCACTCGCCGGTGGGCAGCTCATTGAGATAATCGTCCAGCGCCGCTTTGTCCCGCGTTCCCCAGCCGTAAATCACGGAGGTTTGTTCAGACTCGGTCAACCCGGATTGTTGAGCAACCCAGCCGGCGGCGCTCTTACGGTCCGCATTTACCCATCGGCGCAAAGCGGCCTCGGCAAATGGGGTGGCGAGCAGATCCGGCGGCAAGGCGCGCAAAATTTCGGCCGCATTGGCATCCGTCAGCATCGCTTCCCATTGCTCTTCCAGCCCGGCTTTGGCCTCGGGATCGCTTTCCTCCTGCCCGGCCCGCAAACGGGCGATCAAATCCGCCATATTTAATCCAGGTTTTTCGACGGCCGGTGAAACGATGGCCTGATCGCCCGGGGCAGAAATGTTTTTCGACGGCAGCGCGGGAACCGGCTGCTCCGGCGCCAATGTATTTTGGCCAGCGACATTTTTTCCCGGCCGTGAGCGCACGACCAGCACGGCCGCCATCGCGAGGATGACAGCAACGATGACAAAGAAACTGTTCTTGGAATTTGTCATGCGATGAAAAGGTTTGTCGTGAGAGTCAAACTATTCCCTGCCGACGCGTGAAGGCGGGGATATTGTTCATTACTACTGCGTGTTGTAGTCACAATTCAGGCTGGTGACGGAGGTCGGGCCGTTGTAGTTGGAGCCGTTGACGGTGCCGCTGATTTGATTGCCCTGGACATTCAAGCCATTGGCGTACTGGAGTTCAATGGCCGTCCATTTGTTGTTCTGGAACTTGTTGTTCACGAGATCCACATTGGCGTTATAATGGTTGCCGCTATTGTCTGAACCCACCTCCCAATATTGGGCGAATCCACCCAATACTCCGGCATTGTTGTTCGCGGCCGTGCTGCCATAGCCCGCGTAAGTGCAGGTGTTGTTGTAGATGCGGACCCCCTGCATCCCTCCCACATACAGGTCGGCCCAGCCGTTGTCGTGAAAATAGTTTCCGGTTATGGTGACATTGTGCGCTTCGTTTGGATAATTGGCCAGTCCCCCCGCGACTTTCACCCCGACGCCTTCAAAGGCAAAACCGAATTCAGAGTTCTTGATCAGGACGTCCTTCACGTTGCGGATATACAAATTTTGGAACACGGCGTCACAGCCGTTGGCGTGCAGGTAGCAATTGTCCACCGTGATTTCCGCCGAATTGCCCATGTTCAAGCCGATGCCGAAGTTCATGACTTCGATATTGTAGTAATACACCCGCTGGTTCAGGTGGGCGGCATCGTCCGCGCTGGAGCTGATGCGCATGGAATAGACGTAAGGCTTTGAACTCATCAATTGTGAATACGTGAAGCCGCCGTCGAACGTCAGATTCTGGATGTAGAAGTCGTGCAACACCGCATCCATGGCGCCGAGGAGCTCCGTCCATGACCCGCTGGTCCACGGAAAACTCGAACCCCGCTTGATGATGGTCGAGCCTTTGCCCGCGCCTGAAATCTTGATGTTATTCTGAAGGGCGACACGTTTGTTGATGGTGTATGTGCCCGACGAAAGAACAATTTGGCCGCCGCCGTTGGCGTGGGCCGCATTGATGGCGTTCTGGATTCCCACATCATCCTTCGTCGCAGGTGTGTACTGGGTTCCCGGTATGCCCGTGGGATTCGCGGGCAGGGTTGGCGCGGCATACTTAAACGTTCCGTTGGGATACGTCGCCGCCATAACGCCGGCGACCGTCAACGTGCTACACACTACGCCCAGTGCAATTTTTATGGCCGGGCACCTCAAGTTACGCATGTTTTTTTTCATGGTTTTTTGTGGTTGATTGTTGGGGTTGATCCCGCCCGCGTAAAACGCGGACAGAAAATGGAGGTTACTTCAAAATGCAAAAAGCGCGTTCCACCGGCGCGGCGGTTTTAAGTTTCGGATCGAGGGCACGGCCATATTGCCACGCGACCACAGTAACCTTGACGGGAAATTTTGCGCCGGGTGGAATCGCCTTGAATTTCAGAATGTTGCCGGCCATTTCGGCCGGACCCTCGCGGATGAAATAATGAACCGGCACGCCCGCATCGGACGTGGCGTTGAGTGGCAAAGACTTTATTCCGGCTTTCTGGCCGGGGATTTCCGGAAAAGTGATGTGTTGCTCCGCCCCCTGTGTATTCCGCGTCGGAATGAACAGGTGCGCCTGCTGCACCGCCGCTTTGTATTGGCTGTCACCCGGGTGCGTCGCCGCGAAGACCAGTTCATAGTTGCGGGCGTTGGTGTTGAGCAAGGTTTCCTTTTGGAAATCAACCGCAAACGTGTCCCCCGAGATTTTTTCAACGGGTCCGCAAATTGGATCAATTGAAATCGCACCGCCGCTTGCATGACCGAGCGGCGCGTTCGTCGGCAGTTGCGTCCAGCCGGGCAACCGCGAACTGCCGGCGGGAACCGAATCATAAAACGCGCCGACGAGTTTGAACATGACCCCATCCGCCTGTGGTTCGAACTTCAAATCCACCTGCAAATGTGTCTCGCGCTGCGGAACCATCCGGCCGTCCTGCGCGTAACCGACGAGCTGCGGTTTCAATCCGCGAAAGGCCGCCTCGTATTGTTCCGTGGCCTGGGCGAGTTCCTGGTCGAAGAACCAGAAAGCCTGCCGGGGATCGCCTAGGTATTCGCCTACCGGCGCGGCCGGGGCCGCGGGTTTTTCATCGCGACGCCATTTATCCACGAGCCAGCCGGTCCTGGCCGGATCAATGGGAATCAATTTCGGGGACGAAAGGGCGTCCCAATCTTTGGGCATCCGATATTGCGCGGCCTTTTTGAGGTAGAGCGCAAGGTATTCCACTTTGGCATCGGTCGAGGCAAAATGTCCCTGGCCGGGATTCGCAAGCATCGAGAGCGGCATCAACGGATGCTGCTGGCGTTCCCACAAACCTTCGCGCGACCAGGTATCGGCGGATTCATATTCACCCATGCTTTCAAGGCACGGAACAAAATCAAGGTTGCGGTCGCCCCAGATGTCCGGCGCGAAGTCTTTATTCCGGAAATATGGCCATTGTCCGCTCACGGAAAGCGCACACAATGTGCGCTCCGGATTCCAGGCGGCGAAATAGTAGGGCCAGCTGGCGGCGGCGGAATGGCCCATCGGCACAACGGGCGCGAACTTCAACCCGGAGTATCCGGATTCATCCGCCAGACGGCTCATCAGGTCGTTGAAAGTTTCGCCCGCGCCTTGATCGAAACGGAACAGATGGTCAAAAAAAGGGGCGACCCACACTTCGGCGAAACCCATTTCCGCCAGCCGGGCACGGAACCTGGGATTTTCCAGGATGGAAATCTCCTCCATGTTGTGCTGCGCCACGACCACCCCGCGCACCCTTGCGCAATCTGGCGGGATCCACAACCACGCCCGGGCCAGACCATTCTCCGGCTTTTCAGCCTTTACCGGCACCGACCATTGCCATTCGGCGGCAGAAGCAAAACCGGCAGTCAGCAGGCACACGATGGCCAGACCGGAGGCAAAAAAGCGTTGAATCATAGTTTTCACACAGCCGACCGGCGGTCATCAGAAGATTAAACCCATTTGCAGACTGCCTATTGAGTGGCCTCCATGGATTTCAGGTTTTGAACATCTCCGTCCGAAACGGAAGCTTTGCTCCAATCATTTGTGTTTTTCATGTTCATCCAGCGGACAAATTCGGCATGGCCGTCGGCAAAGCCAAGGACCGAGCCGGAACCGTGATAAGCAGCCGGCATATTGTAGATTCCAACGTTCGCCGGTCGCGGATCGATCCCAAAATTGCCATCGTCAATCGTCCCGCGGTCTTCCTCAATAAAAACAAATGCCTGGCTTGGTCCAGGATGTCTGATATCGGTGGACTTCTGGTTAAGATGATAGCCGGGATAGGGAATGGTGGTGTCGCTGGCATTTCCATTCATGAACGCGTTCATGGAATAGTCGCGCGCCCTCGGATAATTATTTCCACCGGCTTTGATGCCCTCATCACTGTTTCCGGGACAACGGTAAAGGTCCACCTTCGTGTTATAGGAATACAGCAATCCGTTCTCGAGGTTTTTATCCAGGTCCGTTTTATAGAGAACCGTGAAACCGCCACCCAGGAAGGAATTGCTGATCCAGGCCACCTTCGCCATTTTGTCGTTAACGACAAGCCAGTCGTTATAATCACCGGCATACAGAACCCAGCAAAGTTGCAACTGCTTCAAATTGGCGGTGCACTGGATGCGCTGGGCTTTTTTCTTGGCGGCGGCCAGCGCCGGCAGAAGCAGCGCCGCGAGAATGGCGATGATGGCGACGACGACCAGCAGCTCAATCAGCGTGAAAGCCATCCCGGTCCGGCGGGAACCTGCCTTGGATGAAGTTTTCAACATATTAAAACGCTTCGCACGCCGCAAAATGGGTGCCTGCACTGTGCCCGGATGCAGGCATCCCATCGCCATCGGACATCACTTTCTCCTGCGGGCCAGCGCCAGCACACCGGCACCGATGAGCATCAAGGCGCTGGTCGCGGGCTCCGGAACGGCTGAAACCTGGAAATTATCCACCGAACCGGTGTCATACCACATATTCCCGTTGGCATCAAAACCAACATTGTTGATGACCGAGCCGGTGAAGAGGTTGTTGGCATTGGAGCCAAAGTTCAGGGCAACCGCCGAGCCGTCCAGCACGATGTCCGAAATCGCGCCGGTGATCGTATCCACATCGTAGCTGATGGTGTGCGTCGCCGATGTGCTCAATGCGCCGACGTTGGCGATCGCCCACGGCGTATCCTGATTGTCATTCAACTTCACATTGCCGGCTGCGTCCACGTCAATGCCGTAAAAGTTCCGGAACGAATTCTGACCGCCAGCGCCCACCACCGCGGAATAAAATCCGAGGCCAATGCCCCGAAACGCAAATGGCGCTCCGCCGCCGGTGGTGCCGGAGGTGTCGAGCGTCCCGAAGTTGAAGTCCAGCGCGAGATGAAACTGCGTCGCGCCCAAGCTTGAAAAGTTGGCGCTGTTTCCGAAGGACAAGGCCAGACCATAATCGGTTCCCAGTTTCAAAACGCCGTCTTGAATCGTTGACAGGCTCCCGTAGTAAGGATCCCCGGCAAAAGCATAGCTGTTTCCTGAAAATGCCGACGCGACCGTTACATCGGGTGTGCGGCCCGCCGCGGCGGCACCGTTGGCCGAGGAAAATGAATCGGCATAGAATATTTGCGCCCTGGCTGATGGCACCCAGACCGACCCTGCAATCAGGCTGGCGGCGGCGACAAGTTTAAGTGAAGGAACGGTTTTATTTTTCATATTACTGTTGTTGGGTTGCTTTTTTTCTGGATTTAAAGGGTGGGCGGGGATGCCTTGCGGCATCCCCGCCCGCCTTGGTTAATGCGAGTAAATCATCCGGAAGAACACCGAGCCGTTGGCTGGGCTGAGGGGAATCACTTCGTTGGTCACGCTGGCCGAACCCGGCACGTTGACCCAGTTGGTGCTGAGGCCGATGCTCGATGAATTGGTCTGCACCTGCAACGTCCAGCCCAGGTGATCGGCCGGCCAGGAGAGGTTCAGGTTGCCACCGGACACGGTCGTTAAGATGCTGGCCGGCACAGTGGAAACGAGTCCCACATTCGGGCCCGCAGCATCGCTGGCCGCGACCTCGGCATCGCTGAGAGCACCTTCATAGAGGCGGAACTCATCAATCGAGGCGTTCAACGTCGGATCGTCCCATTGTGAGATGCCGAGCCACGTATTGTCCTCGGCAAGTGTATTCAATGTTCCGCCAGGGATGGTGCCGCTACTCACGTTTAATGTTCCGTCCAGATAGACTTTGGCGATGTTCTGGTTCGGCGAATAAACAAGGGTGACGTGATGTTCGACCCCCACCGGCAAGGCAATGGTCGTGGGCAGGTACAATGCTCCGGCCGGCGTCCGGATTTCCCATGTCGGGTTTGGGCTGCCGCCGGGCTCGGGCGAAAATTCCATTCCGCTCGTCGCGCTGCCGACGCCGGAATTATGCGGGTCGGTTCCCTTTCCCGAAGCACCGAGGTCGAAGATGCGCGCCCAGGGTGAATTGGTGCGAACCGTGAACCAGAAATCGAAGGTCACGTCGCCCATGGATGAAACCAGGTTCGGCGGCAACGCAATGTAAGGGGCGGTTTGAAAGGTGGAATCGCCGGGGAAATTGGCGCGTTCACCGTCGAGCGTGATGGATTGAAAGCCTGACAATCCCGGATACACCGTGCCGTTGGCGCCGCCGACGGAATCCAAAACGATGGTTGAATTCGCCGCGTCCCGGAAGCTGTAACGATGTTTGAGCGCAACCGCCCCGTTGGTTGTGACCGTGAGCGCCGTGGCGTTGAAGCCGGACGACCCGGCATAAGTCGCGCCGAGGCCCACGATGCCGGTTGTTCCCGTTGGCGTAATG
>Ga0265320_10000229_pt1 | contig 45914 bp, 47 predicted proteins | sample 4827metaG_FD_202087 | JGI IMG/M metagenome (GOLD analysis project Ga0265320, IMG submission 202087) | Rhizosphere microbial communities from Carex aquatilis grown in University of Washington, Seatle, WA, United States - 4-8-27 metaG | ecosystem: Host-associated > Plants > Roots > Rhizosphere >... | reverse complement strand
CCCAACCCGACGTTGACGAATACCATCGCCAGTTTGCGGCGGGCGATTACCAACAACAGTGCGACCATCAACTCGCATAACGGGGGACTCACCAACATCAATAACTTTTACAATCCCCCTTTGCTGGTCATCGAAAACTATCTCAGCCAGTTGATATCAGAGGGCTGGCTGACCGCCTTGGAACCTTATACGGCTCCGGTTTTGGCCCCCTTTAATTCCAATGGGCTGGAATATGATTACTGGCATTGGTCGCCGGACGAGATTTTGGATCTCACCAATCTTCCCCCCGGCTATGCCAGCGGCAAAGACTACTCACTGACTTCCATTTCAAATTCGTTCGTTGATCTTGTCGGATGGGGGCTGACGAACGGAACACCGCGGGCGTGGGTGGCTCCCTATTTTAATGCAACCCGCGAAGCCTCATTCCAGATTGAACAACAGCTGGGCATTAAGATTACGGGCGAGACCAAACTTTCCCCCTTCCCCCATTGGACCCTCTCAACGCAGACGCCGGACAAGTTCTATCCGATCCTGCAACTGCCGGCGAGCGATTGGTTTGTCCCTGCCCCACCAAACCCAGAGCTAATACAAATTGCGCAGGCCATGGAAGCCGGCCATACCATCGCATCCATGCAAGCGTTGGTCGATACGTATTACGATCTGGGAGCATTGATCAACCTCTATTGTCACAGCGCGTCGCCTGACGGCGGCCCGGCCGGCCCGGTGCCGGGTGCTTATCTTCTTTACAGCCTAAGCAAGCCAAGAGTCTGGTCCACCAATTCAGCGGGAATCTATGCGTGGTGGCTGCAGCGGTCGAATGCGCAGGTGACCGCCAGCTTTTCCGCCAGCGGCGGAGCGTCCACAGTCACCCTTTCCATTTCCGGAAACAGCAATACCAACGCGGCGGTGGAGTTGTTGATGCCCACTTCCATCTATTCTGGACTGCTGGTTTTCACCAACGGCATCCAGGCAGGCACCAATACCTACCGCACCAACGGGCTGACCATCAAATTCCAGGTTGGGACGTCGGTTTCCAACCTAGTCGTCAGCTACCTGTCGCCGCCGACGGTCAACAATAGCTTCTACCAGATGACCCAAGGCAATACGCTGGCCGTTCCTGCCCCCGGTGTTTTGACGAACGGCACGGGTGTGGCAGTCGTGCTGGCCAGCGGTCCTGCGAATGGCACATTGGTCCTTAACCCCAACGGTTCTTTCACCTATACGCCGACGAACAATTACACCGGGATGGATAACTTTACATATAACGCCGTCAACGGTTCGCTCACTTCCGCGGTGGCAACCGCGAGCATCATGATTACCACTCCCGCCCAATTGTTTTATGACAACTTCGCGCGCTCGCCGGGCAGCCATTCCATCTTTCCGTGGGTGAACCAGTCGGGCAGCTGGAGTATAACCAACACGTTGTTGCAGGGCAGTTGCGCCCTCGATGCTTACGGCTACGCGTATTACAGCGCCAATTGGACAGATTACTCGGTGCAGGCCCAGATTCGTTATCCCAGCACGAGTGTGTGGGGCGGCGCTATCGGCGGACGGCTGGACCCGGCCACAGGAGCGCACTATGACGTCTGGATTCTGCCAGAGAATTCTCCGTGGGGCCCGGCCAATGGCGTGCCATCCGGAGTGCCTACCTTGCAGATCCTCAAGTATAGCGACTGGTTCAACAATTATGTGGCGGAGGATCTGGTACCTTTGCCGGCGGTGGGAACCAATTGGCACACGGTCAAAGTGGCCTTCCAAGGCAGCAATATTTTTGCCTACTTCGACGGCAACCTGATTACAAACCTGGTGGACAATGGGACGTTTGACGGCCGGCCGGCCTATACGAACGGCGGAATCACCGCGGAAGTGTATGCGGCATCGCCAACTGCCTATACGATGTCGTTCAGCAATTTCATCGTGGCTCCGCTGGTGTTGAATCCAATCTATGGCACCAAGGAAAACACCGCGTTGATCGTGCCAAAACCCGGAGTATTGACCAACGACTTTGATGTTTATGGCACCAACCTGACCGCCGCGCTGATCAGCGGGCCGACCAACGGTACACTAAATCTCAATACGAATGGCGGATTCACTTACACTCCGGCAACCAACTTCACCGGGACTGATGGCTTTACGTTTCAAGCCAATGACAAGTTGAACCATCTGGGGACCGGCACCGCCAGCATAACCGTCATCCCGGTGCCAATACTGACCGTCATTGCCGATAACCAAGCCCGGCTGTATGGCGCCACCAATCCCATATGCACGGTGAGTTACACTGGTTTCACGAATGGTGATGGAACCAATGTGCTGACCGGGGCACCGGTGGTGACCCCCGGCGCGAACGCCACCAGCCCGATCGGGAATTACGCCATCACGGTCAGCCAGGGCACCTTGGCCGCCACCAATTATGGTTTCAACTTTGTGAACGGAATCCTGACCGTCAATCCGGCAGCGTTGACGGTATCGGCCAGAAACACAAACAAGTTTTACGGCCAGTTGGTTACGTTTGCCGGGACGGAGTTTACCAGCAGCAATCTGTTGAACGGTGACGCAATAAGCAGTGTGAGTTTGAGCAGCAGCGGTGCGCCGGCAACGGCGGGCGTGGCCGGTTCGCCGTATGCCATCACTGTCACCAATGCGACTGGTGGCGGCCTGGGCAATTACGCGATTAGCTACCGGTTCGGAGCTTTGACGGTAAGTCCGACTACGCTGAATGTGACCGCGGATGACCAGACGCGCATGTATGGCTTGACCAATCCCGTGCTGACGGCCAGTTACAATGGCTTCGTAAACAATGAGAACACCAATGTGTTGAGTGGCAGTCCAGCCATAAGCACAACGGCGAATCCCGGCAGCTTTGTCGGCAGCTATCCCATCACCATTGCGCCAGGGACGTTGAACGACAGCAATTACAGTTTTCTCTTCCATGACGGAAACCTGACCGTGACTCCGGCGCCGGTACCTGTGATCCTTTCCGTGGGATTAACCAACGCGGTTATCACGGTGACATGGAGTTCGGTCGCCGGCGTGCCTTACGGTCTGCAATCTGCCACTAATCTTGTGGGGACCGATTGGAACAACGTGGTGTCGAACCTGACGGCCGTCGGCCCCATCACCAGCCAAACCAATGCCGCGGGCGACGCACCTTATGAGTTCTATCGCGTCACGATCCTGCAAGGCCCCTGACCGGATTGGATCGGCGATCAATGACCCGGCAGGCTGGTGAATTCGGCCGGTTCGGGTTCATTCAAATCCGATACCGCACTGTGATGCAGGCCGTTGGCGCCCCAGGCGATTTTATTCCCGGCAGAATTTATTTCCGGTCCGAAGCACGCTGGTGGTTGTGGCTGCGACGCTGGCCTGCTGGTTCCATGACCTTCAGAAACCTTGCCGGCTGGGATTGAGAGTGTTCGGACTGACAGATGTCCATTTCGCACAGGATTCATCATTCTGTGTCCAACAAACAGCCAATCCGGAGGGAACAAAGGTGGAGGTTGGACGCGGTCTTTTCATGAAAAACCATACCCATTGCCATAAGGATGACCTATGCGGCGATAAAGGCCTGTTCCCGTATAAATTGAGCGAATCTGAGGACTGGCTTACCCGCAAAATCTGCAATCAGGCAAAGGGAAGATGACTGCGTGTGAGGGTAAATTCTCGCCGGCGGACGTCGGCACGCTTATTGCATACCTCCGGTCACTTAAATGAATTGCAATCAGAACATTATACGTCCGGACGTCAACCCTCCCGTCAACAACGGTCATGGCGGCAACACCGGTATCGGGAAATTACGCCGTAAACTCGGCTTGACCTTCGTATTGTCCAATCCTTTCAAAGTCCCGGTCGCCCAGGCACCTGCCGCGCGGGAGAATAACAACGCCAAGAAATTCAAGCCCAAATCCATTTAGGTAGGGACGGCCCCTGTGGCCGTCTGCCGGACCGCTCTGCGGGACGGTACCTACCCAACGACATCGCCGCCGCTCTGGTCCTGCCCAGTGCGGCGGCGCTTTTTCAGGCTTCGTGCCGCAAGAACTGGCGATTTATGAGGAGCTGACCGGACGCGTAAATCTCGAATTTTGTAGTATCCAAAATCCGGCTGCCCCACTAAGCTCAGATCCACAAGCTTTTTTAAAATCAATTTATGAATAAAAACCTATTTCTAATCACGGCCACATTGGTTTCCGGTCTCTTTTGGGTGGGTTGTGGCAAATCCAGCAAATTGAACACCGCCTCCAATTTCAAGCCTCCGGCCGGAGCGGTGGAATTGAAGGCGAAATGGCCGCTGGGCGAACGTGTTGTCCAAAGCATGGAGCTGAAGCAAACCGCCGATATCTCCGTGCCGAACCAGCCCGATCCTATCAAGCAGGAATTGACCATGGGCCAGCAATACGGACTGACGGTGCTGAAACAAAATCCGGAGGGTGGAGGAGAGGTGGAGATGGAAATCCTCAACATCCAGATGTCCTTGAGCATGGGAGGCAAACCCATGATCAATTATGACTCGGCAATAAAATCGGCGGATGACGCCAAAAATCCGGTGGCAGCCATGTTTCAAAAGGTTATCGGGGCCAAGCTGCAATACTTCATGGATGCCAGCAACCGGGTGGAAAGAATGGAAGGTGTTGATGCGCTGGTGGGCCGACTGGATTCCGGCGGTCGGTCGGACATGACCGCAGGTTTCAAGAGCATGTTTAACGAGGGCTATTTCAAGCAGATCATGGACACCGGCAGCTATTTGCCGGCCAACCCGGTGCAACCGGGTGATACCTGGCCGATCCAGATGGAGCTCCCGATGGGTCCCGTCGGCATCATAAAAATCGATTACACGGTCACCTTTCAAGGCTGGGAACAACATGGGAAACGCACTTGTGCCCGACTGGAGTCCCAAGGAACGGTCAAATCCAACCCCGATCCAAACTCAACGCCGGGTGGAATGAGCATGAACATTTCGGAAGGCAACGTCAGCGGCGTCTCGTGGTTTGACCCGGAATTGGGAATGGTCATTGATGCCAACGTGGATCAGGACATGAAAATGACCATGACCATGCCCACGGGATCGCGAGGCCCGGCGGCGAACAAAACCCAGACGATTTCCAGTACCATGAAACAGGTGGTCAATATTAAATTGGAATCAGTGAAGTAAACTGCGGTTTCGCGCTGGTTTTCGGCTGCCAAAGTCAAAGCCGCTCCAGCCAGCTGGAGCGGCTTTTTATCGCTGTCGCTGGTTCAACGGCCGGCTGCCTCGCTGGCCGTCAGGGGCGTTGCCACCGGTTCGGGTTGTTCCAGGCGTTTTACCAGCAACCAGGCCGTGCCAGCCAGAAAGACGAGGCCGCATAGGTTGAGATAAAGGCTTTGCCGATCCCAATCCAAACCTGCCACGGACGGGTAAACGAGCCCAAAAAGCAACAACAACACAGCCAACCATTTACCGGTGCCGTTGACTGTGCGTTTCAACAGCCAGGCCAGCAGCAAGAACAGCGGCAACAAAATCACCGTGGCGCTCCCCCAAAAGCCAAACAGTAAATCACTGAAATCAGCCAGCAACCCGTAGCCAAACGCCGTCGCCGTGCCGAACAAAATGGCCAGCGGCACCGCGTGACGCACCGGGGCAAGCGTCAGGGACAGGGTAAACATTGCAAAGAGCAGCAGCCACGCGCGTTCGGTTTCACCCAGCACCGCCCGGGTGGTTTCGCCCGGCTGCGGCAGTTGCGGCAGTGCGATGCCCATGCCCTTGTCGGTGAGCGCATGATTGAGACGATACGTCAGCACGCTGCCCTGGCCGTCCGCCGACGGTTTGATGTCGGTCGGCGTCATGCAACCGTCCGGATAGTTCAGCCGCGCCTTGGGCAGGTCCGTCAGCGCCAGCGTGAGGGTGAAGTCGCGGATCTCACGCGGTTCAAGCACGTGAAAATACCAGTGCGAGAGGCCACGGCTCTTGAACGTGATGCGGAAATCCATCGCTTCATTCGGTTGCAACTCGCGGGTGAGGGTCAGGTTGCCGTCCTGGATTTGCATCCGTGGCAAAACATCCTGGCCGTTGAGCATGGCCGTCAGTCCATCATACATCGCGCCCGCCGCGGGCAGGGGAAAGGTCAGGTTGCAACTCTGCGCCGTGTCCGCCGGGTTCCGCAATTTCCAGCTGAAACTGCAGTCGGTCTCGTAACCGTCATAAAAGGCCGACCCTTTCTTGCGCGGATTTTGCCGTAACGTCACGTCGTGATGTTCCGCCACAAACGGGTTGCCCGTGGCGGGATGATGCACGGTTTTCTTCCGCAACAACGCCGGCTTGGTGGGGTCCTCGGACTCGATGCGTTCGGTCACGTCCTCGTTGGTATAGATTTCCAGCCGCAATTCACCCTGCTGCTGTTCCGAGCCCCAGATGGTCTGGACGGCGTTGTAATTGGCCCGGGTGATGCGACCGTGGGTGCGCTGGAAGTTTTCCTCCGTCTGGCGCAGGTAGATGCGCAGCACGGATATTGTGCCGCCGAGGAACAGCACCAGCAGAATCGCCCACAACAGGCGGCTGGCCTGGCGATACAACGTCCAGAGCAGGCCGGGGCTGTCACCGGTCCCGGATGCGGCTTTGGTGGATTGGAACAGGGCAGACAGGAAGACGGCCAGCAGGGCGGCGCCGAGGAACAGCGCGATCAGGGGTTCAACGTCAGCCAGGTCGCTCGCGCGGCCCAGCAATTTGGACAATATGATTTTCATGGCGGGTAGTTTGATGAACAGGCCCGCGGACGGCGCAAAGAGACGCGAAGACAAGGGCAAAATTGAACGCCAACAGCTGGCAGGTGGCATTGGGTGGAGCGAGGCGACTGACGAGCCGGCCTTGGCGCGTCAAAGCGTAGCGACGACGGCTCGCGAGGACGCTCGCCCCACCGAGATTCATGCCATCCAACAACTCGATCATATCCGCAAAAAGTTTTCGTGCTCCGCGGAGTCCGCGGGCAGGGTTAACCGTGATGCCATGGCGCAGCCAAAAATCGGAACAACGGGACCAAAGGCACGCCACAACAGGAATTACTGGGCACCGTTCACACGAACGGCGTCAGGCAGGATGAGGAACCAGCGTCTTTTCAGGGACGCAACGCGATTGAAAACCCGTTTCCATTTTTTGTCCACAACTTTCTGTATTTATGGCTGATTTTTTTTAACCACGGATGGGCACGGATGGACACGGATTTCACGAGTGTGTGAAGCCAGGCGGGTTAAACCGAGGCCCTCGTCTCTCGACTTTTGACACTCGGCGGCGTTGCCTTGGCTCATTTGCTGGTTGACTCCGCCGCCGGGACGCTGACATTTAGGCTATGCAAGCCTTTTCCCAAAGAATTGGTGGGATCTGGAAAACGATTCCGGTCCTCGCCCTGTTGATTGTGTCCGCACTGTCCACCTTGGCTGACACCACGAACGAAATCCAAATTGCAGCATTGTCGGTCGGTGACAAAATATACACCAACGCCACCATCACTCGTGTGACGCCCGCCTACGCGGTGGTGAGTTATCAGGAGGGAGTGGTCCAGATTCCCATGAGCGATATGCCGGCGGTTTATCAGAGCCAATTTGGTTACACGCCGGAAAAGGCCGCGCATTTTCTGGATGACCAGAAGCGACTCCAAAAGCAACAGCAGTCCATCCTTGCCCGGCAGGTTGCCGCCCAGGCCCGGACGGGAACGAACCGCCCGGTCCGGGTCACGGCCATTGATGATAATCCCTCGTTCGGCGGCTTCCCTTTCTGTTCCGTGGACGGGATCAGTGGCGGCATTCTGATTGAGAATCTCCCCGATTCGGTGCGGCAATTCTTGTCCGGCTACCGGGTGCTCCAGGCGGACGTCGCCGACTGCCAGCAACAGCTCAACAATCTCAAGACCCCCGAAACTCCTCCGGCCAAGCCGGCCCAGCCACAGATGGGCAAAACCTTGATGGTTGGAAACGGCGCGGGCTACGTCAGGGCGGTCACCGTACTGCCGGACAACACGCCCGCCCTCCGGCGAAAACTCGAAGACCGGCTGAAAACGCTCAACGCCCGGCTGGGCCAGGCAACGATCGATTATGATTTTCACACCACCATCATTGCCCATCCCTCCGGCCAGACTTACGTCGGAAAACCAATCTGGGTTTGCGTCGGAGTCCCGGCCAAGGCCGCCAAGTAACCGCGGTCCCTCAAATCACGGAAAATTTAACCACGGATGGACACGGCGCGGTTGACGCCTCAACCAAATCGTCCTCGTCGTCGTCCTCGTTCTCGTAATCCAAACGGGCAAGTCGAGGACGAGGACGAGAACGAGGACGAGCAGGAAAACTTTGCGCAGAAAAACCAGGCTTTCATGGAGAATCAGTGCAGCTGAACGCGAATGTTTACTCCTGCTCCTCGCTTTTTTTGTCGGGGCTTGACTTCCGGCGATTGTTGCCCAGTTTGGGATGGTCAGGCCAAAACCAAATGACCGTTAGAACGGCAAACCTGCAGGACGTTGCGGCAATTATCCGGCTCGCGGACGAACTGGGTTATCCGTGTGACGCGTCAGCCATGGAAGCGCGCGTCCGGAGGGTTACGGCTCAAAAAAATCATTTGCTGCTCGTTGCGCAGAATGATCGCGGCGAAGTCTGCGGCTGGTTGCATACCTTCGGCGCCGATTATATCGAATCCGGTTTTCGGGCGGAGATTGCCGGGCTGGTGGTTGCCCGGGCGGCGCAAAGGTCCGGGATGGGCAGCCGTCTGGTCGGGGCGGCCGAGCAATGGGCCCGGGAAATCGGGGCGGAGTTCATCAGTGTGCGCAGCAATATCAATCGCTCGGAAAGCCATCCCTTTTATCAGAAACTCGGATACGAACTGAAGAAGACGCAGCAGGTGTATCGCAAACGCTTGTGAGGGAAGGCGGATTTTTAACCGCAAAGAGCGCAAAGGACGCAGAGATTTTAACCGCGTCTAGACACGGATTACACGGATGAATACGAATTGTCGGAGGGCGGACTCCGCGAAGCCCTGATTTTTTCCATTCATTGGATGTCTTGCCGAGGCGAAGCGCAGCGAAGACTGGTGGGCGTTGGATGCCTGCTCGCGACTTGTCGGAGTTCGATGTTGGATGTTTTCCTCATTCTCGTGTAAATAAAGCCCATGTCTCCAGGCACGCATTTCTTCATGAGCTGGATAATTGCCGCCAAAACGACCGACAACTCGCGCGATTGCGGGCTCGTCACGTTGGCCGGTGTCCTGCCGGACCTGGACGGGCTCGGAATCATCCCGGACGCCATTAACCGGGCCTTGGGTCACCGGGAAACCGTGTACTACGAGCATTACCATCACTTTCTGCTGCACGGCCTGTTCGGCGGCGTTTTGATTGCGGTTTTGATGGCCTGTTTCTCCCAACACCGTTGGCGGGTATTGCTGCTGGCATTCCTGGTGTTCCACTTGCATCTGCTGTGCGACATCGTTGGTTCACGGGGACCGGACCCCGACGACCTGTGGCCGATTTTTTACGACGGCCCGTTCAATAAAAACTGGATGTGGTTGTGGAAAGGCCAATGGCGGCTGGACTCCTGGTTCAACGAGATCCTGTCCGTGGTGCTGTTGGTCTGGGCCCTGCGGATTTCCGTGCGCCAGGGTTGGTCGTTCATAACCATGCTCAACCGTCGCTGGGACGAAAAGTTTGTAGCCGTCCTACGCCAATGGTCCGCCGCCTGGAAAGCGCGCAGAGCTTAACCGCGTGGCGCAAGCGATTTACACGCACTTTGACTTTATTTTTTGCTTTTGTTCCTCATTTCCCTCAGTCTTGCCACAGTCAACAGAAGCGGGTTTGGCAAATGGTTTCAAATCCGACGTACTCCTAAGCCACCGATGGAAAGATATAAGAACATGCAGAATGTTCGGGAGAAGATGCCGGGCTAGATTTTTGCGAATTCGTGAAATTCATGTCAAAAAGTTTGTGCCTCCTGTGTTTTTTGCGGTAAGGATTTCGTGTAGTTCGTGCCTTTCATGGTTAAAGACTCTGCGGCTTGTCCCCAAAGGCGGCGGCGATGATTTCAGGCTTAGGTGGTTGGGTCATTAGGCTCACCACCGGGACGACAATCAGGGGCAGGAACATGGCAATGGCGCCGGCGACGGGGATCAAGGGCTTGCCCCATAACAAAAACAACACCACGGCGGTGCCGACGCCGGAGATCATGCCGGCGTAGGCGCCGGCTTTCGTCGTCCGCCGCCAGAACAAGCCGTACAGGTACGGCGCCAGGAATGCGCCGCTCAACGCGCCCCACGCAATGACCAGCAGGTTCACAATCACATCCACCTTGCTCACGGCGATCAGCAGCGATAGCAGCACGAACACGGCGCATAACACACGCATCAGGATCATGGTGGATTTGGATTTCTTTTCCCGGTTGCCGAAGGCGCCGTAAATATCAATCGCGATGGCCGAGCTGCTCACCAGCACCAGCGATGACAGGCTGGACATCGAGGCTGAGAAGACCATCAGCAGGATGACCAGCACCAGCCATTGCGGCACGAAGCTCGTGATGAAAAGCGGCATCAACAGGTCGAGGTTCGGCTTGTGTGTTGCCGCGTCCATAATGGGCGCCAGGTCGGTCTTCGGATCGGTGAAAAACAGGTGTGTCAGCGCGCCGCTGTAATACGCGCCAAACGACATGAACAGCGCGAAGACGGTGGCGATGATCATCGCCCGGTTCACGTCGGCCTTGCTGCGGATGGAATAAAACTTCTGCACCATCTGCGGCAGCGCCCAGGGACCGAAACTGGTGATCAGCACGAGCGAGACGAATATGACCCAGCCGGGGAAGGGCGGGCCGGTGGCAGGCGGCGGCGCGTGGAAGGCCGGCATGTATTTGGGATCGCATAACGCGGTGAACGATGCGACCAGCCCGCCTTTCATGCTCGCGAGCAGCAACACCATGATCAACACGCCCAAAAACTCGACGATGCCGCGGATGAAATCGCTCACCGCCACGGCGAAGTAGCCGCCCATGACGAGGTAAACGCCGGTCAACGCGGCCAGAAAGATGAGGGCTTCGTTGTATTGCAATCCGAGCGTTTTCTGGAACAGATAGCTCAGGCCCATGTAAACCGATGCCGAGTACGGCACCAGGAAAACGAAGATAATCACCGCTGAGATGACCTGGAGCGGTGCGCTGTTGTATCGGGCGCGAAGAAATTCCGGCATGGTCAACGCATTGAGCCGGGCCGTCATTTCGCGCGTGCGTCCGGCCAGGACAAGCCAGGCGAGCAGGGTGCCAACGAAGGTGTTGCCGATGACAATCCACATTGTCTGGATGCCGAAGCCCCAGCCGAGCCGTCCGGCGTAGCCGATGAAGAGCACGGCGGAGAAATAGGTGGTGCCGTAGGCGAATGCGCTCATCCACGGCCCGAGCGTCCGGCCGCCCAGAAAGAAATCACCGACGTTTTTGGTTCGCTGCATGCACCAGTAACCGATGGCGAGCATGACGAAGACGTAGAGAACGACGAGCGAGATGTAGATCATGGGGCTCATAAAAAGAAATGTTGAAGGCTAAAGGCTAAAGGCTGAATTAAAGAGGGGGAACATCGAACACGCAATCGTCCTCGTTCTCCTCCTCGTCCTCGTAATCGAGAGTACGGAATCGAGGACGAGAACGAGGACGAGGATGAGTGAATATCCGGGTTCATTCGTGGTTAAAATCCGGGTTCAGATGCGGTCGAAGGCCGGCAGTTCCTCCTGTTTCAGCGAGCGGATGCCCACTTTGGTGAGAACATCGCGGGCTTTGGCCACTTCGGGGACTTCGAGGACCATGATGGCGCGATTGTTGGCGATGAAACCGGACGCGTTGTCGAGATTGATGTTGTTCTGGGCGAGCAGATCGGCCACGGCGTGCAGGCCGCCGGGTTTGTCCGGCACCTCGACGGCGAGCGCGTCCACAAGTTTGGCGACATAACCTTCGTGTTTGAGCGCCTGATAGGCCATGGAGGGATCGCTGACAAGGAATTTCATGACGCCAAACGGGCCGGTGCTGGCCACGGCCACCCAACGGATGTTGATGTTGGCGTGGGCGAGAATCCGGGTGAAGTGGGCGACCTGGCCCGGTTTGTTCTCCGCAAAAACCGCCACTAATTTTACGTCGCTCATTTATGGTTTTCCTTTTTGATTTAAGCTCGAAAGTTCGCCTTGGTCGTTTCTGTAAATCACAAAAAGAGCCGCCAGGTCTTGGAGTGCGCCAGCCCCTTGGCGCTCTTATATGGCATACGATTATTCCCAAAGCGGTGAAGGGCCACCGCACTCCAGGACGCTATCGCGCGATTCGTCGCATAGCGTAATCCGAGGTATATTTTGGGATCGCGGAGATTTTTCATCACATTTTCCGATCATCAATGACGCGCCGGGCCTTGCCTTCGCTCACTGGCAGCGAGCCGGGTGGCAGGAATTGGACGACCGGTTTGATGAGGATTTCGGCGCGCAATTTCTCGGCGAGCTGGCCCTGGAATTTCACGAGATGATCCACCTGGCCGTCGAACCCGGCCTCGGCCAGTTCCACCTTCACCGTCATCTCGTCGCAGCCCGTCAACAGGATGACGTAATTCCGGCCGACACCTTTTTGCGCCATCAGCACGCGCTCGATTTGTTGCGGATAAATGTTCACGCCGCGCACGATGAGCATGTCGTCGGAACGGCCGGTGATGCGGTTGAGCCGGCGGTGCGTGCGGCCGCAGGGGCAGGGGCCCGGGACGAGGGAGGTGATGTCGCGGGTGCGGTAGCGGAGCAGGGGCATGGCCTCGCGACAAAGCGAGGTGAGCACCAGTTCGCCGGATTCGCCGTCGGCCACGGGTTCGCCGGTCAGCGGATGGATGAGTTCGATGAGGAAATGATCTTCCCAGAGATGCATGCCCTGCTTGTGCACGCACTCGAACGCCACGCCCGGACCGTTCATTTCCGAGAGCCCGTAGGAATTATAAACGTCCACGCCCAGGCCCTCCTCGATCTTCCGGCGGGTTTCCTCGGAGTAAGGTTCAGCGCCCACGAATGCTTTCCGCAGGGCGAGATCGCGGCAGGGGACAATGCCGTGTTGTTCCAGGAAGTTTGAGAGATAAAGCCCGTAACTGGGCGTGAGGTGGATGAAGGTGGTCCCAAAATCCTGCATCAACATCAACTGCCGTTCGGAATTGCCGGGCCCGGCGGGGATGACCAGGCAGCCGATTTTTTCCGCGCCGTAGTGCGTGACGAGCGCGCCGGTGAACATGCCGTAGGTCATCATGTTCTGAAACACGTCCTTGGGCGTGATGCCGGTCATGACGAACGACCGCGCGCACAATTCGGCGGCGTTGTCCACGTCCCGGCGCGAGAAAAAAAGCGCCTTGGGTTTGCCGGTGGTACCGCTGGAGGTGTGCAGCCGCAGGGTGGCATCGTACGGCACGGCCAGCAACCCGGTAGGATAATTTTGGCGCAGGTCGGCGCTGGTGGTGAAGGGCAGCCGGCGCAAATCCGCCAGCGACCGGATGTCATCGGGTTGGATCCCCAGTTCGATGAATTTCTGCCGGTAGAACGGAACGTGGCCGGCAACGCGGTGGACGGTCGCCTGCAAACGATGAAGTTGCAGCTGTTCCAATGTATCGCGACCGAGCGTTTCGCATTGTTGGTCCCAGAACATGGCAGCCAGCCGGGTTAGAACGTGAACAGGACTTCCCCGCGCAGAAACGTCATCAGATCCCGATGTTGATAGTAATCACCCATCCAAACGCATTCGGCCCAGAGATGGGCGCTGACGTGGTCGTTGAATTTGTGTTTCAGCACGGTCTGGAGGTAGTGGCCGCGGAAGTTGCCGCTGTTCCCGGTTACCGCCGTGCCGGTGAACAGCGTGGTGTCCGTCGCGCGGGTCGGGGTGTTTACCGGAGCGAACAGGGCGTTGTAGGTGGCGCTGAAGGTGGTGTTTTTAATGGGCGTAACAGTCCAATTTGGCCCAAAGCGGATGATGTTGTTCATCTGGCCGCATCTTTTGGCGGTCTCGTTGATGTAGGAATAAACGTAAAGCTCGCTCCAGCGCGGATAACGACCCCACAAGATGTCAAACATCTCGTCCTTGCCCTTGGAATTCGGGTCATCACCGGACAGGAATTCGCCGCCGAGGCTGATCTGGTTGTCGAATTTGTCCTTGAACAGCCAGGTCAGTTTACCGTTGGCACCGTAGGCTGCAATCTCGCGCCAATCGGTCGTGGAACTGACATAGGGAATCCTGACCATGGCGTCTTGCTTGCTGCCGAATTGATAGGCGCCTTCGACCGACCAGGCCCAGTTCGGTGTGGGTGTGCCGGAAATCTTGCTGCCGATGGTGTAGATGTCGGCATTGTCGCCGTTGGAAAATTCCTTGCTGTCGTGCTTGTAAATGAAGTAGCCGTCGAGTTGCAGGTTCTTCACTGATTTGTTCGAGAGATACACAATGAGGCCTTCCTCGTTTTGTTCGGCAAGATTGTAGGGTTTGGGCATGTTGTCGCCGGACTCGCCGAGGGTGGGCATCCACGCATCCGGCCGGGCACTCTGGTAGATGTAAACCACGTCGAGTTTCGTCTTGAGTTCTTTCGCGTCATAACCGATGCGGGCACTGTCCAGAAAAAAAGTCCAGGACCCGTCATTGGGCGTTCCGTCGCCCACCAGCCACCAGTTCATCGGTTCGCCGAACTGCACGTCCTGGCGGCCAACGGAGAGCGTCAGCGGCACGTCGCCGATGTTGCTCCATTTGGCGTAGGCGTTGTCCAGGATGCCATAACGTTCTTCCAGACCCGAGCGGGATCCATACTGGGAGGAAACGGAGGGTTGCATCCACTCGCGTTGTTCCCCCGAGAAACGGGTATTCACACTGACGTTGGTCGCGGGCAAAACCGAAAACCAGATCCGCTCGCGGAACCGGAAGTAATCCTGGTCATGCGGCGGAGCACCGGCTGCCTGGGAATCCATCAGTGTGATGTTGTTGTTCATGGACTCGTTGCGAAACCGCAGATCGGCGCCCCAACTGAACCACGGGGCCGGATTCTTGATTCCCTTGATCATTTTTTCCGCGCGGCTGGCTGCGGGCGGGGCGGTGGCGGCAGCGGTTGGCGCCGTGGGCGGAAGATTGGTCTGGGCGGCAGCGGTCAGGGCGATCACTGCCGTGGTGGATATGCCGATGGCTTTAAGTAAGGTGGACATGGGCGGTTTTCGGGTGGTTTTATGCTTCAGTGAAATCCTAAATCCGCAGCAATTTTAGTCTAAGCGAAATAAGATAAAAACTGGACATTTTTTGTTATTTTAAGCATTTATGATTGAAGCAAGAGCCGTAACAAAAAAGGAGCGGGTATCGGCAAAATCCGGCAGGTCAGAAATTCTTCCGCAACCTAAACTGCTATCAAAGCCATCGATGGAGATGTTCCGGACCCTTTGGTGGTGTTTTTACGATGAGCAAACTGCACGATGTCCTTCAGTTGCGTGTCCGCTACAGCGAGACGGACCAGATGGGGACATTCTACAATTCCCGCGCGCTGGAGTGGTTCGAGTGCGGCCGGACGGAACTCATGCGTCGGCAACTGGGGATGCCCTATGCGGCGATGGAGAAAAAGGGTGTGTTTTTGCCGCTCGTGGAGGCGCACCTGGAATTTGAGGGCGGCGCCCAATACGACGACCTGCTGGATCTCGCGAGCAGCGTCGAGCTGGCCGGACGCGCACGATTGCGATTTGAAGTCCAAATCACTCAAAACGCGACTGGCAAACCGGTCGTGCGGGGTTACACCGTCCATGCTTTTGCCGACGCGGATGGCAAACCGATCCGGCCGCCGTTCTGGTTTGTTGAAGTGATGCATCAAGCGGCCGGCAAATCCGTCCACACCGCAAAATGAAACCGACCGACCGACAACTACTGAGTGGCGACGGCGCCATCGCCCTGGCCGCGTTGCACGGCGGCGTGGCGCTGGGCACGGGCTATCCCGGCACGCCTTCCACGGAAATCCTCGAATCCTTCTCGCAAATCGGCGGCAAGGCCCAGTGGTCGCCCAACGAAAAAGTCGCGCTCGAAGTGGGCATTGGGGTGGCGTTTGGCGGTGCGCGGTCGCTCGTCACGATGAAACACGTGGGTCTCAATGTCGCCGCCGATCCTTTGTTCACCGCCGCCTATACCGGCGTGACCGGGGGACTGGTGATTGTATCTGCCGACGACCCGGGCATGGCATCGAGCCAGAACGAGCAGGACAACCGCCATTACGCCGTGGCCGCAGGGCTGCCGATGCTGGAACCCTCCGATTCGCAGGAGGCCTACGACTTCACCATGGCGGCCTTTGAATTTTCCGAACACTGGAAAATACCGGTGATCCTCCGTGTCACCACGCGCGTCTGCCACAGTTATACGGTGGTTTCCGCGCGCGGACTCAACGGCGAGGCCAAAGCGCCGAATTTCGAACGCGACGTTCGCGGACGCGTCATGATCCCGGCCAATGCCCGACCTGCACACAAACGGCTCCGACAGAAGCTGACCGACATCCAGGACGGTGACGACACCTCGAAATTCAACAGGATCGTGACCGGCAGCAAAGAACTGGGGATCATCACGTCCGGCATTTCCTTCATGCATGCGCGTGAGGCGGCACCCGACGCCAGCGTGCTCAAATTGGGTTTTACCCATCCGCTGCCTTTGAAACAGATCGCTGAATTTGTCAAAAGTATCGAACGTTGTGTGGTCATCGAGGAAGGCGATCCGTATCTCGTGGACGCGATCCGCGCCGCGGGTATTACGGTGGAAGGCAAGCCGATGATGTACCGGTTCGGCGAACTGGATGTGCCGCGCGTCCGGCGCATCCTTGATCACAACATTTCCCCCGAGGCGTTGAAGCCGCCGGGCAAACCGCCGCAATTGTGCGACGGCTGCCAGTATCGCCTGGTTTTTTCGGCGTTGCGCCAGCGCGATTGCATTGTGGCGGGCGACATCGGCTGTTACACGCTGGGTGTCCTGCCACCATTTGAAGCCATCGACTCGTGCGTTTGCATGGGAGCCAGCCTGGGGGTGGGATTGGGACTGCGACATGTTTTGCCCCCGGAGCAGGCGCGCCGGGTTGTCAGCGTCATCGGTGACAGCACGTTCGTGCACAGCGGCATCAGCGGCCTGGTGGAGATGGTCTATAACCCGCCGCCGGACGGGCACGTGCTCATCATTCTGGACAATTCGACCACGGCCATGACCGGCCACCAGGAACATCCCGGTACCGGCCGCAAGCTCGACCATGAGCCGACAAACAAGCTCGTGCTCGAAAACGTCGCCCGGTCACTCGGCATCAAACGCGTCCACGTGGTTGAACCCCGCGCCGGTTCGGACGAGTTCGATCGCCTGCTGGATGAATGCCTCGCCAGCCGGGAATTGTGCGTCATCATCGCGCGCCGGCCCTGCATCCTTATTGTGAAGCGTCTGCGCGGTTTCGAGGCGGGCGAATCGAAAGAAAAGGAGTCGCCATGCCCGCCAAATTGACCAACGTCGTGGTGGCTGGGATCGGCGGTCAGGGCGTGCTCAAGGCGTCGGATATCCTGGCCGACGTGGCGGTGCGCGCCGGTTTCGATGTCAAAAAGAGCGAAATCAAGGGCATGAGCCAGCGCGGCGGCTCGGTCAGCAGCGAAGTGCGGTTCGGCAAGGTCGTGCTCAGTCCGATGGTGTCGCCGGGCGAGGCGGATTTCCTCCTGGTGCTTGAGCCGACCCAGGTGGAACCCAATCTGTATGTCTTGAAACCGGGCGGGCGGTTGATCACCCCCGACGCCATCGATCCCAAAACGCTGGCGAACCGGAAAAGCCTGAACGTGGCCCTGCTGGGCGCCTTGAGCGCGCATCTGCCGTTGCCGGAAATGGAATGGTTGGAATCCCTGCGCGGGGCGTTCCACCCGGATTTTTTCGAGCATAACCGGCAGGCCTTCCGCATCGGCCGTGCCGGCCAGAACCCGAGCTAAAGGTTGAACGCCTATGAATGCAAATGGTGAAATTCCTCTCCTGCATCCCGTGAGCGCGCCGGATTTTCTTCCGCCCGACCAGTTGCACAGCCTGCAATTGCAGCGGCTCAAAACCATCGTGCAACGCGCCTACGATCGCGTCCCGCTTTTCCGCCAGCGCATGGAGGAACGACACCTGACGCCGTCGGATGTACGGACGCTGGAGGATGTGACCCAACTGCCGTTCACGGTGAAAACCGATCTGCGCGACACTTATCCGTTCGGCTTGTTTGCCAGCCCGATGAAGGACATCGTGCGCCTGCACGCCTCCACCGGCACCACGGGCAAACCCATTGTCGTCGCCTACACCCAGGAGGACATCAATGTCTGGTCGAACGTCATGATGCGCAGCTTCGCGGCGTGCGGATTGCACGCGGGCGACGTCATCCAGAACGCCTACGGTTACGGTTTGTTCACCGGCGGATTGGGCGCGCATTACGGCGGGGAAGCGCTGGGGGCGACCGTCATCCCCATTTCCGGCGGCAACACCCAGCGGCAGTTGATGGTGATGAAGGATTTCGGGGCGACGGCGATCTGCTGCACGCCGAGTTATTTCCTGCACATCATCGAACAGGCGCCTGAACTGGGGGTGAACTTCAAGGAACTGCAATTGCGTGCCGGCATCTTTGGCGCCGAACCGTGGACGGAATCCATGCGCCGCCGCATTGAGGCGGACAGCGGCATCAAGGCCTACGACATTTACGGTTTGTCGGAAATCATCGGTCCGGGCGTGGCGATGGAATGCCAGTGCCAGGCCGGTCCGCATATTTTTGAGGACTGGTTTTACCCGGAGATCATCGACGTCAAAACGGGCAAGCCGCTGGCGGACGGCGAGGAAGGCGAACTGGTGCTGACCACGCTGGGCAAACAGGCGATGCCGATGATCCGTTACCGGACGCGCGACATCACAACGCTGGCGGCCGAACGCTGCGAATGCGGCCGCAGCCTGCGCCGCATCAAGCGCATCAGCCGCCGCAGCGACGACATGTTCATCATCCGCGGCGTGAATGTCTATCCCTCGCAGATCGAAACGGCGCTGTTGAAGGTGGAAGGCACGCTCCCGCATTACCAGATCATCCTCACTCGCGAGAAGGGCCTGGACGAAATCGAAGTGCAGGTGGAGGTGACGCGCGAAGTGTTCGGCGACACGGTGGGAGCCCTCGAGCAGGTGCGGCAGAAGCTGGGCAAGAGCATCGAGACCCTGACCGGCCTGCGCGCCGGGGTGCGCCTGGTCCAGCCCCAGACCATTCCGCGCAGCGAAGGCAAGGCGAAACGGGTCGTTGACCAGCGGAAAATGTAAACCGGAGGACAAACCATGAAACTGAAACAACTTTCCCTGTTCCTGGAAAACAAACCCGGCGCGCTCAGTCCCCCGATGCGGCTGCTCGCGGAGGCCAAAATCAACATCCTGACCCTCTCGATCGCCGACACCGACCAGTTCGGCATCCTGCGCCTGATCCTGCGCGATTGGGAAAAGGCGAAGCAATTGCTGGAGCAGGAAGGCTTTGTGGTCAAGGTCACCGACATGGTGGCCGTGGAGGTGGCGGACCGGCCCGGCGGCCTGGCGGAAATCCTGGACGTACTGGAAAAGGCGGGTATCAACGTGGCCTTCATGTACGCATTCACGGAAAAACGGAAGGGCCACGCCGTGTTGATCTTCCGCTTCGACGATCCGGACGGCGCCGTCCGTGTCCTGCAAAAAAAAGGCATCAAGGTGGTTGACAGCGGGGACCTGCTCAAGCAATTGGAAGGCTGATGGACATCGAAAACATCCAACGCTGCCTGAAAAACGATCGCTTTGCCGAGCGCACGAACATCGAATTGTTGACCGTCACGCCCGGGCGGGCGACGGCGAAGATGGTCTTGCATCCGTATCATCAGAACGGATTGGGAACGGTGCAGGGCGGGGCGATCTTTACGCTGGCGGATTTTTGTTTTGCCGCCGCTTGCAATTCCTATGGTACGGTGGCGGTGGCTCTCAACGTGAGCATCACCTTCATGAAAGCCGCCACCACCGGCACGTTGTGGGCCGAGGCGAGGGAAGTGTCGAAGAATTTCAAGGTCGGCGCTTATGCCGTCGAGGTGAAGGACGACCAGGGGGACCTGGTGGCGCAATTCCAGGGGTTGGCGTATCGCAAGAAAGACAAGCTGCCGGTCTAGGCTACACTTTTCCGGTTGGCCCGCGCAAAACGGATGCGCCGCCAACGGATATTTTGAAAGGCGGGCAGCTTGGTGCGGTTGGCCGCCGGTTGCGGCAAATTGACATAATGCATGAAGTTTCAATCATGGAAGAGGCGCTGCGCATGGCGCTGGAGCAGGCGAAAACGTCTGGTGCCAGCCGCATATTGATGTTGCGCCTTCGCGTGGGTACCTTGAGCGGCGTAGTGCCGGAGGCGTTGCGGTTTGCTTTTGACGTGGTTTGCCGCGATACTATGGCCGAGGGCGCGAGCCTGGAAATGGAAACGGTTCCCGCCGCGTGTTGGTGCCCCGGCTGCCGTGCGGAATTTGAATACGTGGATTTCATGAGCGAATGTCCCCGCTGCCACCAGCCCAGCGGCGAGTTGCGGCGCGGACGGGAACTGGAAATTGCCTCGATGGAGATCTTTTGATATGTGCAAAGAATGTGGATGTGGACTGGGTGGAGACGTAAAGATCGGCGGTCACTCACACGATCACGGGCACGATCATGATCACGACCACGGACATTCTCATGAGCATGATCACGGCCATCACCATGAACCGGAACCCGGGTCCACCCGCCAGACGGTGACGCTGCAGCGCTCGTTGCTGGAAAAGAACGACCGGCTGGCGGAACAAAACCGCGGCTTTTTCCGCGCCAAAAAATTGCTGGTGCTCAACGTGGTTTCCTCGCCCGGTTCGGGCAAGACCACGTTCATCCGCGAAACCGCCGCGCAACTGGCCGGACGTTTGCGGGTGGGGGTGATCGTCGGCGACCTGGCCACCGACAACGATGCCGCGCGGCTGCGCACGGCCGGCATTCCCGTCGTGCAAATCACCACCGGCACGGTCTGTCATCTGGACGCGGACATGATCTCCAAGGCTTCCGCCCAGATCGATCTGGGCAACCTGGACCTGCTCGTGATTGAAAACGTGGGCAACCTCGTTTGTCCCGCCGATTACGATTTGGGCGAGGATTTGCGCGTGGTGCTGCTTTCGGTGACCGAAGGCGAGGACAAGCCGCTGAAATATCCGCCGATGTTTCATTCGGCCCAGGTGGCGGTGGTGACCAAATCCGACATGGCGGCGGCAGCCGGGTTCGACCGCAACCTGGCGCTCGCCAATTTAAAACGTGTCAGTCATCACGCCCGCATCTTCGAGCTGTCGTCCAAAACCGGCGAGGGGATGAAGGCCTGGCTCGACTTCATTGTCGAGCAGCAGTCGGCAATAAAGAAGAAGTGAGCAGGGCAGGGACCGGCTTCACGGCGGTGATGCCTTTTTCAAGGCAGCTTCTCACCAGGATTTCGATTTGAGGCAGCGCGGCGGCGACCGGCAGGGATAGTTCCATCGTCATCAAGTCGAGGTCGCCGATGGAAATGGTGATCAAATCCACCTCTGGCCAGTAACCAAGCAGGGCGGCGGATTCAATCAAATCCTTCAATCCGATGTCGTGCGCGGTGAGCGTCGGCGGAAAATCATTGGCATAGCGCGGGCGGATGAGGGACACGGTGCCAACCGGTTTGTCATCCGTTGCGGCATCAATGAGGATCAGGTGCTGCTGGTTGCGGAACAGGCCAAGCAGATGAAAGCCGCTGGTGCCGCCGTCCACCAGCTCCGCAAACCTGGCAAACCCCTGGCCTTCGAGGTGCCGGATGGCAGCTACGCCGATGCCTTCGTCGCCCATCAGCAGATTGCCGACGCCGAGAATCAGCGTTTTTTGTTTTTCGGCAACGAGATTCATTTCTTGTTTTGACCGTCAGTGGTTTTGTTTTTGAGCACCGGATGGTATTCCTTCTCGATGAATTTCCAGCCGCTGCCCATGGAGGAGATTTCGCCGCGGCCCTCGACATAATCATGATAAAACACGATGTAAACGTGGACGAGCGCGAACAGGATGAAAAACCACATGAAGGCATGATGCCACTGGCGCACGGCAAAATCGCCGCCCATCAGCGGGACGATCCACGCGAAGAGATGGGCGAACCAGGACTTGCTCATCGCGGCGTAAAGGCCAAAGCCGGTGACGCACTGGAAGAGGAACGCCAGGAAGGTCATGAAGTAGGTGAACCCGGCGACGGCGTTGTGGCCGATGGTCTCAATCGGCGTGTTGTCCGCCTGCAAGACGTCCACGGCGATGACCTGCTTGATTTCCTTCCACTGTTTTTTGCGGAACGGAATGAAATTTTTCCAGTTTGCATAACGGTTTCCGACGAAGCCCCAGTAAATGCGGAACAGGAAGTTGAAAAAGAAGATATAGGCAACGACAAAGTGGACGAAACGCACCTTGCCAAACCAGTAGGCATAGGACGCCTCGGACGCCTGCTGGATGGCCAGCGGCGCACCGATGAGATAACCGGTCACACACAGGGCAACCAGGCAGAGCACGTTGAGCCAGTGATAAAACCGGACGGGAATCTCCCAGACATAGACCCGGCCAAGGGTGGTTTTTTGCATAATGCCTCCTAGCCGCCGACGGTGACACGGTTGAGGGTTCGGCCCTGTGGATCGTAAAGATGCACGGCACAAGCCAGGCACGGGTCAAACGAGTGGATGGTGCGGATCACTTCGAGCGGCCTTTCGGGATCGGCCACCGGGGTGCCGATGAGCGATGACTCATAGGCCGAGCGTTGTCCCTGGGCATCCCGCGGTGAGGCGTTCCAGGTCGAGGGCACGACCAGTTGATAATTGGCGATTTTTTTGTCCTCGATGACGATCCAGTGGGCGAGGGCGCCGCGCGGCGCTTCGCTCATTCCGACGCCCTTGGCCGAAGTTGGCCAGGTTTCAGGCTCCCATTTTTCGCCGTTGAAGGTCCGGGAGTCGCCGTTTTTGATGTTCGCCAGCAGGTCGCTGTAAAATTCCTGGGCCCACTGGGCGACCAGGTACGTTTCGATGCCGCGCGCCGCCGTGCGGCCGAGGGTTGAGAATAACGCGCCGACCGGCACGTCCAGTTTCTTCAGCACCATGTCCACGGCTTCTTTAATGTCGCTGCGGCCGGTGCCGTAACCGACGAGCAGTCGGGCGAGCGGGCCGACTTCCATCGCATGGCCGTTCCAGCGCGGTGTCTTGAGCCAGGAATATTTTCCATCCACGTTGAGCTGGTCGTAGGGTGGTTTCGGGCCGGTGTAATTGAGTTTCGTCTCGCCGTCCCACGGATGTTTCGCCGCCCCGTCGCCGTCGGAATATTGATACCATGAATGGGCGATGGATTCCTTGACCTGCTGCGGATCGTGCGCATCCACTTCAAGAATCTTGCCCAGGTCGCGGTCGAGAATCACGCCCCGCGGGAATTTGAACCGGCCTGGATCGGCAAAGCCGTGCGTCGGCAGGTCGCCGTAGGCCAGGTAATTTCTGAGGCCGCCGCCGATGGCGCCCCAATCCTTGTAAAACGATGCGATGGCCAGCAGATCGGGAATATAAACCTGCTCCACGAACGTCTTCGCGTCCGTGAGCAATTTGCCGACGTAAGCCAGGCGCTCGGCGTTGATGGCATTGGCGTCATCCAGGTTCAACGAGCAGGGTGCGCCACCGACGAGATAATTCGGGTGCGGATTCTTGCCGCCAAAAATCGTGTGGACCTTGACGATTTCCTTCTGCCAGTCGAGCGCCTCGATGTAATGCGCGACGCCGAGCAGGTTGGCCTCCGCCGGCAGTTTCATTGCCGAATGGCCCCAGTAGCCGTTGGCGAAAATGCCGAGCTGGCCGCTCTCGACAAATTTCGCAATGCGTTTCTGCACGTCGGAAAAATAGCCGACGGAACTTTTCGGCCAGTTGGAAATACTCTGCGCCAGGGCGGCGGTTTTCGCCGGGTCGGCCTTGAGCGCGCCGACCACATCCACCCAGTCCAGCGCGTGCAGATGATAAAAATGCACGACGTGGTCCTGCATGTATTGCGTGCAAAACATGAGGTTGCGAATCAGTTCCGCGTTGGGCGGAATGACGATGCCGAGCGCGTCCTCGACGGAACGCACGGAAGCGAGCGCATGAACCGTGGTACAGACGCCGCACGTCCGTTCGGCAAACGCCCAGGCGTCCCGCGGATCGCGGCCGCGCAAAATGATTTCCAGCCCGCGCACCATGGTGCCGGAACTGAATGCGTCGGTGACAAAGCCGTCCTTCACTTCCACCTCCACGCGGAGATGGCCTTCGATGCGCGTGACCGGATCAATGACAATTCGTTTAGAAGCCATAAATTTTTCCTTGGTTTAGGAGCCGCCCTGTTCCGCGCGACCATCGCGCACGTCCTCGCCCGCCTCGAGCCCTTCCTTGATCAAATGCCGTTTGCGGATGTTTGTGGAAATCGCATGGGCGGCAATGCCCACGGTGGTTACCGCGCCGACCGCAACGCCAACCTTGTCCGCCGTGGTCTCGATGCCGAAGCCGGGGAAGGAAGGCAGGTGCCGGTAAAACGGACCGTTGTCCCAGAAATTTCCCTCGCTGCAACCGATGCAGCCGTGGCCGGACTGGATGGGAAAACTCACGCCACCGTTCCAGCGCATCACGCCGCAGGCGTTGTAGGTCACCGGGCCGCGACAGCCCATCTTGTAGAGGCAATAGCCGCGCTTGGCGTTTTCGTCGTCGAAGGAATTGACGAACAAGCCGGCGTCGTAATTGGGCCGGCGATAACAGGTATCGTGAACGCGCCGTGAATAAAAAGCCTTCGGGCGGCCCAGCCCGTCGAGTTGCGGAATGCGGTCGAAGGCCAGCAAATGAACGATGGTTCCCGTCATCACCTCGGCGATGGGCGGACAACCCGGCACCTTGATCATCGGCACGCCGGTGATGAGTTCATGAATTGGTGTCGCCTTGGTCGGGTTGGGCTTGGCCGCCTGTACGCAGCCGTTGCTCGCGCAACTGCCCCAGCAGATCATCGCTTTCGCGCCTGCAGCGGCTTCCTGTACGATGTCCAGTGCCGTGCGTCCGCCGATGCAGCAGTAAATGCCACCGTCCGCGGTGGGCACCGAACCTTCAACCAGCATGAGATACTCGCCCTTGTATTTGGTCATCGTGTCGCGCAGGGCGTCCTCGGCCTGTTTGCCGGAAGCGGCCATCAGGGTTTCGGTGTAATCGAGCGAAATTTTGTCGAGGACGATATCCGCGATGCCGGGGTGCGAGGAGCGGATGAACGATTCTGAGCAGCAGGTGCATTCCTGGAAATGGAACCAGAGCACCGGCAGGCGTGGTTTGGTTTCGAGCGCCTTGGTGACTTGCGCCACGGCGCTGGCGGGCAGACCGAGCATCGCCGTCATCCAGGCGCAGGCCGTAAGAAAATCGCGACGTGAGACACCCTTGTCCTGGGCATGCTCCCATATGGTTGGTCGGGAATTGGTTGGCATAATTTGGCAGACTGGTTAAGTGAATTAGTTTCTCAGTTCATTAGGACCTTCGACCTTTGTTAACAATTTAACTAAACCTATTTGGCTTTTTATTTGCTAATTTTTGCACTGGATGTGCAACCGGGTCGTCCTTCCTTTCCTGTCCGGGCACGAAGCCGCTGGAACGCGAACCGGCGGCCGCGACGCGATCCTCCTCACCAGCAAGCTTTGAGGGCATTTGAATCTGACGACAACGTGGTCTGACCCGGCGCGAACCGGGATGAAAGCTTCCGACGGGGATGATGGCTGGCAGCGGCGGCGGTGAAAGAAGTTACTTCAGGAAGCAGCTAAACCATGCCTTCGAGCATGCTGGGAATCTGTTCCAGGGTGCGGGACAGCGAGGCTTGAGCAATGGCGTTTTCACCTTCCCTGACGTTGGGGAACAGCATCTGGCAGCCGGAAGCGGTAAAACATTGGTCCCGGGTCACGACCACACAATTCCCGCTGAATCCGATTTTTTCGCTGCGCAGCAACAGGTCGGCGATTTGCACCGCCGCAATGGTGGGCGCGTACTCGTCCGCCATTTCCGGGCGATGATGAAAACGGGCGGCCTGTACCATCAATTTCGGCAAGTGGTGCCGTTCCAGGTAGAGTGCACCCATCTCGGCGTGGTCCAGGCCCAAAACTTCGGTTTCAATTTCGATGAGGTCGCGGCGCGCCAGGGCGGCCTGGCGGTGAATTTCAGTAAAATGATCGGGAAACGTCCAGGCCATCACGATTTTGCCCACGTCATGCACCAGGCCCGCTACGTAATCGGATTCGTCCGAGGAGACTTGGACAGCCGCGGTGACTTCGCGGGTGAGGATGGCCGCGCCAATGCAGTGTTGCCAGAATTCGCGCCAGGGAAAGGCACATTGCCGGGTGAGCCGTTGAAAATCCTCGATGACCGGGGTGACCATGGCGAGCTGGCGGATCTGGCGGACGCCCAGGTAGAAAACGGCTTCTTCAATGCTGTTGACCGGGGTCGTGAGGCCGTAATAGACCGAGTTGACCAATCGCAACAGCCGCGACGTCAGGCTGGGGTCGCGCCGGATGATTTCCGCGATTTGCGCCGTATAACGCTGTTCCGTCAGCAACAGTCCTTGAAGTGACTTGTTGACGCTGCTTAACGAGGGCAGGGCCGGACAACGTGCCAGCTGCTTTTCGATGTTCTTAGCATCAAGCCGGGCAATGTTTGTTGGCGTTGAATCTTCCACGATAACAATTTTGGAACCTGAGTTTCCCCTATTATCGGCAGTCGGGGAAGAAACTTGAATCGCCACCAAAAATAATTCTCAAGTCCCGGCAAGTTTTGCCGATGAACCGGTTGCAGGGTCATCGTTGCCGGTCCCGGTGATTGGGAATCCGCAAACCTGCAGGAACGCTCGACAACTTGAACAAAAAAATTTGCAGTCTGGACCGTCCTGGCAAAATGCGGGTATTCGCCGGGGTGCTGTTGACCGTCGTGACCGGAATGGTTGCCGTGTCTCCGGCGGTTGGCGCGATTGCCTACCTGCCCAGCGTCGGCCCGGCACCGTTGCGATTTGAACTGACCACCGATCCCGGCGCGTCACTGGCCTGGAAATCGTTGCGGCCGTTGCTGCAGCCTGGGGCCGGCACCGGGATTCTCATTCCGGCTGCACAAACCACGACCAACGCCACCAATGATGTTGTTAGCAAGGCCAGTTCATTGCCGGCGACGAATGTGATCAGTACGGCTTCCGTGCTGGCGGCCGATCCAGGTGAAAGGAAGAATTCCGACACCATCCCGGAACCAATGATTTTTCCCGGGCAAACGGATGAGTCGTCCAGTCCGGTAACCGCTCAAATATTGGCGGGGTTCTTCAAACCGGTACCGGGTGTGAAGAATCCGGATGGGACCGTGGTCTTCGTGCCGGCGGAGATTGAATTCATCCCACCGTCAGCGAGGCCAGTCAACGAAAGTCAGGCCATCTACAAATCCCAATAATCCGGCCACATTATGTCATTGCCTCCTCGCATTATCCGTGTCGCCGGTTTGGGTTGTCACCGCTGGCTTCTGGCATTCTGCCTGGCCGGCTGGCTTCAGCCGCAGGCCGGCGTCGCCACGACGCTGGAATCCGGCCCGCCGGCAATTGGCCCGGCCTCGCCCGCCGATTTCACGCCGACAGTGCGTCCGCCATCGTTGGAAACCAATTCGATTGTTCGGGCCGGCGGGGGCCCGGTCGAAAATTTCAACACGCTCCTGGCCACGGCCCGTTATCTCGAAAAAACCGGACAACCGAACCTGGCCGAACCGATCCTGGTGGGTTTGCTGGCCGAAAAGGTTCCGGATTCGATCCGGCGGGCCGCCTTGTTCGAACTGGGAGCGGTGGTCCGGATGGAAAATGACCTGCCCCGCGCCGTATCCATTTGCGCCCAGTTTCTCGACCGTTGGGCGGATGATCCGCGGACCCCGGAAATACTTCTGCGTCAGGGCCAGATTTACCGCCAGATGGGCATGAACAGCCTGGCGCTGACGAAATTTTACGCGGTGATGACCTCGGCCCTGGCATTGAAAAGTGACCGGCAGGATTATTACAGCGGTCTGGTCCTGGAAGCCCAGACTGAAATAGCCGAGACTCACTACCTGATGGGCCGGTTTGACGATGCCGCTGATTTTTATTCCCGTTTGATCAAGCAGAATAATCCGTCGTTGAACCGCCCCCAGGCCCAGTTCCGGTTGATTCATTCCCTGATGTCCGTCAGCCATTACGAGGAGGCGGCTGGCCAGGCCCAGGATTTTCTTTCCCGCTATCCGGACGCGCCGGAGCAGCCCGAGGTGCGTTTTCGCCTCGCTCAAGCATTCAAACAACTGGGTCACAACAGCGAGGCCCTGCAACAGGTGTTGTTGCTGCTGCAGGAGGAAAAAGTGAAAACCGAGGATCATCCTGAACGCTGGGCCTATTGGCAACAACGCGCCGGCAACGAAGTCGCCAATCAGCTTTATCGGGAAGGCGATTACGTCCGGGCCCTGGACATTTATATCAACCTGGCCCAGCTTGATTCCACGCCTTCATGGCAACTGCCGGTAAAGTATCAGATTGGTCTCACTTACGAACGGCTCCTGCAGCCGCAAAAGGCCGTGGAAGCCTACAACGACATTCTCAAGGTGGAACCGGAACTGGGCACAAATGCCACCCCGGGTCAAAAATCCGTGTTCGAAATGGCCCGCTGGCGCACCGATTTCCTGGGCTGGGAAGGCAACGCCGAACGCTCGAATCGCTCCGTCGCTTGTGCCAACGCCTCGCCCGGTAGCTCCGGCACCAATGCGCCATCCAGCGCCTCCCTGCCATGAATCCACTGATTACAACCGATTTTTCCACAAGCCTGGCTGGCGATTTGCAGGCATTTCGCATGATTTGCGAAGAAGTTCTGGCCCTGGTGACCCATGAAGCCCGGGCATTATTGGATCGAAATGACTATGCGCCGAGCGAATTCAGTCAAAAGCGAAAATGCTTGCTCCCTGAGCTTGAATCGGCGTTAATCAAGCTACGAAACCAGCGACAGAACCGGAGACAAACCTTTCAATCGGAAGAAGTTAAAAGTTTGTTTCAAACGATTCAAAGTTTATTGATGAAGATCCTGTTGTTGGACCGTGAAAACCAGCAGGCATTGCTCCGGCGTGGTTTGGTGCCGGCGAAGCATCTGCCTCCGGTCGCGGCGCAACAGCCGCATTTCGTCGCCGGTCTCTACCGGCAACATTCCTCGCGGGGAATGGGCGGATCCGTTTAGACCGTCAAGCGCAGCGAATCTGGTTTTATGAAAGATCTGCGTTATTTTGTCGTATTACTTTGGATAAGCCCGGGTTTTGAACCAACCGTCGTTCGATCAAGCATATGTCCATTGAGAAAATAGTTGTTCTGGAGGACGATTCCATCGTCCGCAAGAACCTTGAAGCCTACCTGCGCCGGCGCCACTACGACGTGGCCGCCGTCGGCACCATCGCGGCCGCGCAGGAATACCTGGACAAGGACAATTTCGACATCGCCTTCGTGGATGTCCGCCTGCCGGACGGAAACGGCACCGATTTGCTGAAACAAATCCAGGCCCGCCCGCAAAAGCCGTTGGTGATCATGATGACCGGTTTTGGCTCGGTGGAATCGGCGGTGGAGTGCATGAAGAACGGCGCGTTTGACTACCTCATCAAACCGTTTTCGAATGAACAAATTGAAATCACCCTGCGCAAGGCGGAGGAATTCACCCAGCTCCTGAATGTGAACCGTTTCCTGAGCCAGGAATCCGATGCTGGCGAGCAGGAACTGCTGGGCCGCAACCCGGTCATGGAAAACCTCCGCCAGCTCATCCGCAAGGTCGCCCGCACGCAGGCCACCGTTTTGATCCAGGGCGAAAGTGGCACGGGCAAGGAACTGGTGGCCCGCGCGCTTTATCGCGAAAGCTCCCGGGCCAATGCGCCGTTCATCCGGGTGAATTGTGCCGCCATTCCGGAAAACCTGATTGAAAGTGAATTCTTCGGCCACGAGCGCGGCGCGTTCACCGGCGCCTTGAACAAGCGCGAGGGCCGGTTTGAACTGGCCCACGGCGGCACCATTCTGCTCGATGAAATCAGCGAAATTTCGCCCAGCGTGCAGGCCAAACTCCTGCGGGTGCTGCAGGAACGCGAGCTGGAGCGGGTGGGCGGCAACCGCACCATCAAGGTGGACGTGCGCGTCATCGCCACCACCAACCGTAATCTCGAAAGCAGCGTCGAGAAAAAAGAATTTCGTCAGGATCTCTTTTTCCGGCTCAACGTCGTGCCGATCCGTGTGCCGGCATTGCGCGACCACCAGGAAGATGTGCCGTCTCTGGCCGAGGAATTCATGCGCCGTTTCAGCCGCAAACATGGCGTGCATATCAAGGGCTTTACCGACCATGCCACCCAGATTTTAAAAAATCATTCCTGGCCGGGCAACGTGCGCGAACTTCAGAATGTCGTTGAACGCGCCGTCATTCTTTGCGGTGACAACGGCATGCTCGAACCCGAACACCTGGGTCTGGTGCTGGCCGAACCCGCGGCGTCCCCGGCGGCAACCGCGGAAATCCCCAGTCAACGCAACGGGATTGCCACTCTGGCCGAGCTTGAAAAGCACCATATTTTCGCGGCGCTGGACCATTGCCAGGGCAATCGCACCCACGCCGCCAAGCTGCTCGATGTCAGCATCCGCACCTTGCGCAACAAACTTCACGAATACAACGGCACCCTGCCAAAATCCGACGAAGACAAGCCCGCCGACGCGGAATAAGGGGAACCAGCCAACCCTGGCAGGGCGCGTCACTCAGGGGTGTCAGCCAAATCGAGTCGGAGCGCGGACAGCCATGTCCGCGGGTTCTGAACATCTTTAAACCCGAACTCCGAAATACCGCTTTGCCAGTGGGTGGCAGGGACGGCGCGCTGCGCTATTCCCGACCGCGTTCAGCGGTCGGAAGAAATGGTGCAAGCGGAGTTGCCATGTACCTCGCAGTTCCGCGCCTGAACGGCGCGGGTCCAGCGCAGCGTGCCGGCCCTACCAACTTCGGAGTTCGGATTGAAAGCTCCAAATGATTGGCAAAAGGGAACGCGCGGACTCGGAGGTCCGCGTTCCGGGTCTTTGGGCAACACGCCCGCTCCGTGCTCGTTGTTTTGCTGATTGTCGGAATCCGGCGCGCGCGGAGTGACGCGCCCTGCCCTCCGGCAGTTCCCGCCGTTTCTGTCCTCTGCCTGACAACACTTGCCTAGCTGGGTCGGGCCCGCCGGTAACATTTTCCCACCTGGTGCGCCGGTGCGGTCCGGAACCCTGATTTTCGGCCAAATTTTCCGCTGGCACTGTCGCTGCTAATCACTCGTGGAAAGTTTTGCATGATCGACGCATTATTCAATCAGGCGGGTTACCTGGCGGCAAAAAAAGCATTGGATGCGACCGCCCTTCGCCAGGAAGCCATCGCCAACAATATTGCCAACCTTGAAACCCCGGGTTACAAGCGCCTCGATCTCGCGCCCGCATTTCAAACGGAACTGGAACGCGCCTGTAACACCGGCAATTTGCAGCAAATCGCCGCCCTGAAGCCCACGCTCGCTCCGGACCCGAACGCCGTAGCGAGCGGCCGGGACGGCAATACCGTCCATCTCGAAAACGAATTGATGCAGTTGAACCAAAACGGCGTGACCCACGCGCTCGAAACCCAGCTCGTCAGCAACATGTTGTCACGGATGCGGTTGGCCATCACCGGCAAATAAATTCTCCCCCTTTTTATGATCCAAATTCTTTCGGGCATTCAAAGCACCACGGCGGCGCTGCAAGCGGAACAGACACGGTTGGATGTCATTTCTGAAAACATTGCCAATGCCAACACGGCTCATGGCGTGGACGGCAAGCCGTATCAGCGGCAGGTGGTGGTGTTCGAATCCGCCCTGCAGCAGGCGATGAACCCCGATGGCGCGGCCTCAGTGCCCACGTTGCGCGTTGCCCGCATTGAAAAAGATTTGCGCCCGGCCATCCAGATTTATGCTCCCGGCAATCCCGACGCCGACGCCCAAGGCATGATTTCGATGCCCAACATCAATATTCACGAGGAAATGGCCGATTTGATTTCGGCCTCGCGCACTTTCGAAGCGAACCTCGCCGTCGTCAAAAACTCCCGCGCCATGGCCCTGCAGACCCTGGCCATTGGTAAACACTGATTTTAACCCACCATCATGTCGCCGCTTTCGGGAATTTCATCAGGCCTGCCCGGCATCATGCCGCGCACGGACCTGATGCCGTCCCAGGTGGCGCCTTTGCCGGCACCATCGGAATTGGGGAAGCCGCAGGAAATCGGTCCGGCACAGCCTGCCGGCGGTGATTCTTTTGCCACGATGCTCGGCCACATGGTGTCCGACATCAATGCGCAGCAGAATTTCGCCACCCAAAGCGTGAACGCGCTGCAAAGCGGCCAGAATGTTCCCTTGCACCAGGCCGTCATCGCGATGGAAGAGGCCAATGTTTCCTTCCAGCTCATGGTCGAGGTGCGCAACCGGTTGTTGGAGTCCTATCAGGAAATCATGCGGATGCAGATTTAAGGATTGTTGAATGAATCAAAACCTTGCCAAACTTCTCGCCCAATTGCGCGGCATCTGGAGCCAGTTGGGCGCCAGCCAGCGCCTCAGTGTCGCCGCCGCAACGTTTGTGCTGGTCGCCGGCCTCGCCACCCTGGCTTTCTGGTCCTCCCACGCCGACTACGGCCTGCTCTACGGCGGACTTGCCGACAGTGAAGCCGCCAAGGTCATTTCCGCGCTCGACGATGCCAAGGTGCCTTACAAGGTCGGCGCCGGCGGCGGGTCCATCCTCGTGCCGCAAGACAAGGTTTATACCATGCGCATGCAACTGGCGGGACGCGGCATTCCCCAGGGCGAGGGCGTCGGCTTTGAAATTTTTGACAAGCCGAATTTCGGCATTTCGGATTTTGTCCAGCGCGCCAATTACGTCCGCGCCGTGCAGGGCGAACTGGCCCGCACCATCGGCCAGATTAACGAAGTTGTGTCGGCGCGGGTGATGATTGTGCTCCCGGAAAACCGTCTGCTGCTCGACAAGGACAAGTATCCCACCGCCTCCGTCTTCGTCCGCGTCCGCGGCAACGCGCAGCTCCAGCCGCAATCCATCAATTCCATCCGCTTCCTCGTCGCCAATTCCGTCGAGGGCCTCAAACCCAACCATGTCAGCGTGGTGGACAACCTCGGCAACGTGCTTTCCGAAAATGCCGATGACGATTCGATGGCCGGCCTGACCAGCACCCAGCTGGCCGCGCGCCGCAACCTCGAGCAATATCTGGCCCGGAAGGCGCAGGACATCCTTGAAAAGGCCCTCGGCCCGGGCCAGGCCATCGTGCGCGTCTCGGCGGACATCAATTACGACACCCAGACCCACACCGAGGAAAAATTCGACCCGGAAGGACAGGTCATTCGCACCCAGACCAAGAATGATGAAGTCACCGATTCTTCCACCACCACTGCCGGCTCCTCGCCCGTCGGGATTTCGGCCAACACGAGCACCAGCACCAACGCGCCGCCAGCCGCCGGTACCGCGCCCCTGAACAATTCGAACAACCGCAAGGTGACCTCCACGGTGGCGTACGAAATCAGCAAAACCACCAGCAGCCAGATGCAGTCCGCCGGCGGCATCAAGCGGCTCACGGTCGCCGTCACGGTCGCCGCGGAGATGGAGGGCGTCGGGGCGGACCGCAAGGCTGTCGTCCGGACCCCGGACCAGCTCAACAAGCTTCGCGGCATCGTCGCCAGCGCCATCGGCGTGGACAACACCCGCGGCGACGCCATCACGCTGGAGGAACTGCCTTTCAACGACCAGTTCGCCAGCGACATCACCCATGAACTGGACCAGCAGCAACAACACGAATTTTGGTGGAACCTGGTCCGCAACCTGACGTACCCGGCGTTGGGGCTTGTGGCACTCGTCCTCTTGTTGCGCCTCTTCAAGCGCACACCGGTCCACGAAATACCCATCGGCATCCCGGTGGGCCGGCTGATGGGAGCTTACCGGACCAACGGCAATGGCAACGGCAACGGTAATGGCCATGGCCACTCGCCCCGGCCGGGTGATATGACGTTTGAACCGCAACCCGGGGTCGTGACCGTGGACGTGCTCAACCGGCTCATCAAGGAAAACCCGTCCAACATGACCCAGGCCATTCGCAATTGGATGAACAACGGCCGCACCCCAGAATCCTGACCCATGACTGCCACTGCTGAAATCACGACCGAGGCCGCGACCGAGAACGTCGCGCTGAACAAAACCCAGAAACTCGCGGCGTTGCTGATCATGCTGGGTCCCGAAAGCGGCGCGGCGATCCTGCGACAATTTCAACCCCGTGAAGTCGAGGCCATCTCCCGCGAAATGGCGCATTTCAATCTGATCACGCGCGAACAGCAGGTCGAAATCCTGGAGGAATTTTCCGATGTCGCCGTGGCCGCCAGCACCTCGGTTTCCGCCGGCGTCGAAGCCACCCGCAACACGCTGGAAAAGGCCGTGGGCAGTTTCAAGGCCGGCGACATTCTGGGGCGGATCGTTTCCACGCGCGCGCCCGTCGGCGGCGCCATGCAGGCCATCGCCGACATGGACCCCCGCCATATTTTCAATCTCGTCCGTGACGAGCAGGTGCAGGCCATCACGTTCATTGTCAGCCATTTGTTGCCGGAAAAAGCCGCCCAGGTCTTGAACCTGCTCCGGGCCGAACAGCGCGACCAGGTGATCGAACGCCTGGCGACCCTCGCCCCTACGCCGGTCGAGGTGGCCGAAAAGGTCGTGGACGTGCTCAACGCCAAGCTGGGGGTCAAACAAACCCGCGCCATGAGCCAGACCGGCGGTGTCACGACCGCGGCGGACATTCTCAATGCCATGGACAAGACGGTCAGCCGGACCCTGCTCACGAGCATCGAGGAGCGCAATCCGGACCTGTCGATGGCCATCCGCAAAAAAATGTTCACGTTCGAGGACCTGCTGCTGCTGGGCGGGCCGTCCATCCAGCGCATCATGCGCGAAATTGAAATGCGCGACCTCACCCTGGCGCTCAAGAAGGTCAGCGAGCCGCTCAAGAAACTGCTTTTGTCCAACATTTCGCGCCGGGCCGCGGAATCCGTCCAGGAGGAACTGGCGTTTCTCGGCCACGTCAAACTGCGCGACGTGGAAGCCGCGCAATTCCGCGTCATTGATTCAGTCCGCAAACTTGAAGCCGAGGGTGAAATCGACCTCGACGAAGCCCGGGCCCTTGAAAATGAAATGGTCTGATTCCATCCCGTTCAGCCGTCCGCTGCGAAGCGTGCGTCCGCTCACGCAGGCCCCGATGCAGGACTGGCAGGAGCATCTCCGCGAACGCGAACAGTCCGCCTTCGAACGCGGCCGGCGCGAGGGCGAGCAAGCCCTGAACGAACAATTGCTCCAGCAACGCAACGAAACGGTCGAGTTGCAAAAGGGGATTTTGGATTCCTTGCGCCGGGTGGTTCCCCAGGTGATTCAGGAAGCTGAAACTGCGCTCCTCGGCCTCGCACTTGAAGCCGCGCAAAAATTTGTCGCCGGCCTGCCGATCAATGCGGAACTGGTCGAAACCGTGATTCGTGACGCGTTGCGGCAGGTTGAAGACACCGCCGAAATCATCATCCAGCTTCATCCGGACGACCTCGCCCTGCTTCGGCAACACAACGCGCCCGTGCTCGCCGGCCTGCCGGAAACCGGGCCATTGCGCTTTGCCGGCTCGGCCGAGGTCACGCGCGGCGGCTGCATCGTGCAGACCCGATTTGGCCTCGTTGACGCCCGCCGCGAAACCAAGATGGAACAATTGCGCCAGGTTCTGGCCACATGATCCCCACCACTCCATGTCCGTCGAGCCGGTTGCAAACCGCCGCCCGCCGCGTGCGGGAAGCGCGGGTGACGGAAACCTGCGGTCGCGTGGTGCAGCTCATCGGATTGGTCATTGAATCGGAAGGTCCCATAGCTGCCATGGGCGAGGTTTGCCGCATCCAATCCGCCCGCCACGATGGCCATACGCTCGCGGAAGTCGTCGGCTTTCGGAATCATCATCTGTTGCTGATGCCGCTGGGTGAAATTCACGGCATCCATCCAGGCAGCGAAGTCGTCGCCACGGGCGCCCCTTTGCGTGTGGGCGTCGGCAGCGCACTCAAAGGCCGGGTCATTGACGGCCTGGGCAATCCGATTGACGGGCTTGGCCCGATTGTAACCGAACACACCGTCGGTTTGAATCTCCGCCCCCCGCATCCGTTGAAACGGCAACGCATCAACGATGTTTTCCAGACCGGCATCAAGTCCATTGACACCTTCATCCCCTGTGGGCGGGGGCAGCGCCTTGGCATCTTTGCCGGCAGCGGCGTCGGCAAATCCACATTGCTGGGGATGATGGCGTCGCAGGCCGAAGCGGATGTGAACGTCATCGCGCTCATCGGCGAACGCGGCCGGGAAGTGCGTGAATTTCTGGAACGCGATCTCGATGACCATGGCCGCCGCAAATCCGTCGTCATCGTGGCCACCTCCAACGAGCCCGGGCTGAACCGGGTGAAGGGCGCGTTTCTGGCCATGGCGATTGCCGAGCATTTTCGCGATACCGGACAGAATGTTTTGCTGATGATGGATTCGGTCACACGCTTTGCGATGGCGCAACGCGAGATTGGCCTGGCCGTTGGCGAACCGCCCACCACGCGCGGTTACACCCCGTCCGTTTTTTCGTTGTTGCCGCAGTTGCTCGAGCGCGCGGGCACCGGCGAGCGGGGTTCGATCACTGGCCTGTTTACCGTGCTGGTCGAGGCGGACGACATGAACGATCCGATTGCCGACGCCACGCGGTCGATTCTTGACGGCCATGTCGTGCTCACGCGTGAACTGGCCACCCAAAACCATTATCCGGCGGTGGACGTGCTGGAAAGCGTCAGCCGGCTTAACCGCGATTTGCTTTCGCCGGAGCGGCTCAACCACACTGCCGCTGCGCGCGAGCACTTGTCGGTGTACCGGAAGAACCAGGATTTGATCAACATCGGCGCCTATCCGGCGGGCAGCAATCCCGTCATTGACCAGGCCATTGCGTTGCACGAACCGTTGAACCGGTTTTTGCGCCAGGATGTTTCCGAAGGTTTTGCCGCCGCGCAAAGCTGGTCGTTGCTGGCCAACATCCTGACCCGGACGGCTCCGGCGGGTAAATCCACGCCCGCAGTCAAATAACCACGATCATGAAACCATTTCGTTTTTCCCTCGAATCATTGCTCGTGCTGCGCCGGCAGAAAGAACGGGCGGCGCAACAGCGTTATGCCCAGGCCCTCACCGCCTGCGAAGCCGCCCGGCTGCAATTGCAAAGCGCCACCGCGGAAATGGCGGTGGGCTGGGATTTGCTCGGCCTTGAACTGGAAAACGGGATTCCCGCCGGACGGCTGGCCAGCCTCCGGACCTGGTGCAAGGTTCTCGAGATCCGGTGGAACGAACGCAAAGCCGCCCTGAATGAAGCTCGGCGCGCAGCCGGGCTGTTGTTCCAGGAAATGACTGGCGCCGTCCGCGATCGCGAAGCACTGGACCGCTTTTACGACAAATCCCGGCGCGCCCACATCCGCGCGGTTCAGCGCGAGGAGCAGAAATCTTTTGACGAACTGGCGGTGCAAATGAACGGCGCCCCCGGCCCGCTGCAATTCACCTGCCAGAATAATTGAATTCATCATGATCCGAATCCTCCAATCGTCCTGGCTGACTGCTCTCTTGGGCTGTCTCTTGTATCTCGGAACCACGCTGGCCCTGGTCCGGCCCGGAAAGTTTGCCGCGGCCCATCTGGTTCCTTCCGACCGCTCCGCCGCCGATGATCCCTCGTGGAAATTCAAGAACCCGGAAATCGATCAATGGGTTGCGCAGATGAAGGATGAAAAGGAAGCGATCGCCCTGAAGGAACAGCAGCTTAACGAGTGGCAAACCCGGCTCGACGCCGAACGCCAGGAAATTTCCACCGTCACGCAGACGGTGGCCCGGCTGCAGTCGGACTTCGACAAAAACGTCGTCCGTTTCCGGGCACAGGAAACGGACAACGTCAAGCATCAGGCCAAACTCATCGCGGCCATGTCGCCGGCGAGCGCCGCCGCAATGTTCAATGAAATGGCCGATGACGACGTCGTCCGAATTCTTTTCATCATGAAGACCGATGAAGCCAGCGCCATCCTCGATACGATGAGCAAGCCGGGCAAGGCGGAGGCCCGGCGGGTCGCCGTCCTCACCGCCCGGTTGCACCAGGTCCTGCCGCTAGCCACCAACGCTGTCTCGACAGCCACTCCCTGATGCCTGCGCTTGATTCCATCCTGCCGATGGCAAACCTCGTTTCGCCTGGCGATGGTGGAAAAGCGATGTCCTCCGCCGATCCTGGGTCAGACGGCGAGCCGTTTGACCGGGTGATGACCCGCGCATTGTCACCCTCCGAAACTCGTGGGTCAGCCGCGCGCGCCCGGTCAGGCACGGTCCTGACGGCCCCCGGTGAAGGGAAACAAAATACAATCTCCACCCCGTCGCTGCGGCGGCGGATTCAGGCCCGGAACGCCGCCGCCGTTCCCGGCGCAACGGACAATCCGCCGGTTCAACGGCTGGGTGACGCGTCCAGCCCAAAAATTTCTGAAAGTGATGCCGGAAAGGGCAGGGGAACCGGCGCGGATAATTCCCCCGTGCGGGATGAGGTCCAGGTTACCTCCGGCGGTTTGCCCGGCGTCATGGTTCAGCTTGTCGCGACCCTTCCGGCTGGCGCGCTGCCACCGTTGCCGCCCGCGGCGGAAATGCAAGGCGCATCCGATCGGGAAGTCTTTCCGGCCACCCCATCGCCGCTTGTGCCCGCAGCCACCGCCGGTAAGGACTCCGTTGGGGTCTTGCCTGTTCCCACTGGAATAAAAACGAGTTTTTCCTCAACGGAACTGACTTCAAATCCGGAGCTGTCCGCGGACAAACCGGCAGCGGAATTGATCTCCAGCCTCAAACCCGACGGACAACAAAGCAGCGAGGCCAAGGCTGATGCCTCGGCCGCCGGGAAAACAAATCCAGGCGATTCCCTCTCCACCGTCAGTTTGTTGGTGCCGGAACCCACCGCTGAACCGGCGGTCTCTGCGCCACAAAATGAAAGTTCCCCCGCAATGGATTTGAGTGTGAAAGCGGCAGCGCCGACGCAATCGGAACTTCGTGGCATAGCCGCTGCTAAACTGTACCTGCCGATGCAAAAAACCGAAAAAATGAACAAAGTTGCCGGGTTGGACGGGAAAACTGAGAAAGTTTTGCCGACCAACGCCGATCCGACGGTGCCGGAGAACAATTTGCCTACGGCTAATCCGCTCGCACGCATTGCGCCGCGGACCGGACAAGCCACAATCATCATTGGCCCCTCAACCAAAGGGCCCGAGCCGTTGGCGGCATCGGCCACCGACGGGGCTTCCGATGCTTCATTGGTTGATCTTCGATCCCGTGCACTCGACCGGGCGCACGACATCATGGCATTGCACGCGATCCGCCTGGTAGATTCCAACCTGGAATCAGTGCGCGTGGTGATCAAACCTGGCGCGGGCTTGCAGCTGTCGTTGGAAATGCGCCAGCGCGGGGGCACGATTGACGCCCAGGTGATTGTGCAGCGCGGCGATTTTGGCCATTTGAGCCAGCATTGGCCTGAGCTCCAGCAACGTCTGGAACAGCGTGGCATCCGGCTGGCACCCTTGGCTAGCGGTGAAAATTCCATCACCGATGCTGGCGCCAATGGATTTCAACAACCGCAGCGTGAGTTTACCCACCCGGACCCGGTCTCGGCCAGTGCCTTCGTGGGGTTCGCACTCGCGAGTGCTCCGCTTCAATCCACCACGCCCTCCACTCTGATGGTCAACGCCCATCGGGGCTGGGAAACCTGGGCCTGATCTATTTCAATTTTATGTCAACCACTGCTGTCACCTCTGCCACCTCCGCTGCAAGCGCCATTAACTCAACCGACTCGGTTTCAGGAATGCAAAATGTCCTGAATCAAAAGGATTTTTTGCAACTGCTGGTCACGCAGATGCAGAATCAAAACCCGCTGTCTCCACAGTCGGACACCCAGATGGCCGCGGAAATGGCGCAATTCACTTCGCTGCAGCAATCCAGCGACATGTCCGCATCCCTGGGAATGTTGCAGGCAGACAGCCTGCTCGGCAGCACCGTCACCCTGAAGGTGGATGCGCAGACGATCACGTCCGGTGTGGTTCAAGGCGTCATTCTTCAGGATGGCAAGCCGCATATCCTGGTTAACGGGGTGCCTTACAACCTGAGCCAGGTGGTTGCGGTGGTTCCGACCGTGATTGACCCGACATCTCCCGTTCCGGGTTCCGCCTCCCAATGATTTCGTAAAACAAAATACCAATCAAGGAAATCACCATGAACCACCACACCCATCGAACTGACAATTCCATGAACTGGATGACCGGTCCGCTTAATAGTGTTCGTCAACGCATGGCCAAAGCCCTGGTCGGGCAGGCAGTGAGCCTCGTGGTAACCCCCCAAAAAATTACCCATGGCATCGTTACCGATGTTCTGGCCGAGACCGGCATCCCCCTGGTTGTCGTGGACGGGGCGACGTACAACCTCAACCAGGTATTGACCCAAGTTCCCGCTGCACTCGGCCAATAAACCAATTCCGACGAAAATCGCAAACTCAACCAAAGATTAAATTATGTTAATTGCTTTAGATTCCGCCGTCAGCGCCCTCAACCAGTTTCAACAAAGTCTGAATATCATCGGCAACAACATCGCCAATGTGGATACCACGGGCTTCAAAGGCGCCTCCATAAATTTTGCCGACGCCTTCAGTCAGACGATGGGTTACAACGCCAGCGGCAGCATGCAGATCGGCACCGGCGTCCTGACCGGTTCCATCGTCAACCAGTTCACCCAGGGTTCGATCAGCAGCACCGGCATGCAGGCTGACATGGCGGTCAATGGCAATGGATTTTTTGTGGTCAGCGATCCCACCACCGGCGCGAAATATGTCACGCGGGACGGCCAGTTCGGGGTGGATACCAACGGCTATCTGGTCACCAGCACCGGAATGCGCGTACAGGGTTACACCGACACCGGCCTCACCACCATGGGTGACATCAAAATCGACAATACCGGCGCAACCATGCTTGACCCCATCTCGGGACTACCGGTCGCCGACACTTCTGCCGTCCAAAGTTACAGCTTTGGCTCCGATGGCAAGTTGTCGGTGTTGCTGGCCGACGGCACGCAATTCACCCGCGGTCAGGTGCTGTTGCAAAATTTCTCCAACCCGCAACAACTGACGAAGGTCGGCAACAACCTGTTTTCCGGCCTCACCGCCGCCGGCCCTCTGGCCACCCTCACGGCCCCCGGCAGCAGCGGCCTCGGCAGCCTGGTGACGGGCGCGCTCGAAATGTCCAATGTGGACCTGGCCGGGCAGCTCACTTCGCTTATCACCACCCAGCGCGCCTATGAAGCCAATACCAAGGTCATCACCACCAGCGATGAAATCCTGCAAACCCTGGTCAATTTGAAACGTTAAAAGCTTATGCCCGAAGAACGACCTTCCGCAACCACCCCGCCGACGGACGACGCCACCCCACCCGTTCCCGCGCCGTCCGGCGGCGGCTTCAAAGCTTGGCTGCCGCTCATCATCACCACGGTGTTCATGCCGGTGCTGGCCTTCGGCATGACCCAATTCGTAATTGTGCCACAGATTCAAAAGGGACTGGGCATCACCGCTCCGGCCAGTTCCCCGGCTGTCGGCAAGCCCAAGAAGGACACCTCCAAGGAGAAAACCGTTTCGGTGAGCATGAACAAATTGCTGGTCAATGTGGCCGGCACGATGGGCGCCCGTTATTTGCTGGTGAGCCTTTCCATCGTCGGCACTGGCGCGGATTTCAAGGCCAAAATTGACGAACATGACGCCCAGTTGCGCGACACCGCCAGCGGGGTGCTGGGTGCCAAATCGCTCGCCGACCTGGAGAAACCCGGCGAACGAAACCTGATTCGCAACGAACTGATTTCCGGATTCAATAACATTCTGGGCGACTCGGCCGTGCAGGAAATTTATCTCCCGGAATTTGCCATCCAGTAAAACGTCATGAGCGAACCCGTTTCCCCACCTCCATCGCCCGACATCGGGGACGTGTTCGTTATCACGGCCAGGGGAACGCGGGAGCGCCGCAAGGCCGGGGATATTCGCGGGCACGATTTCCGCCAGTCCGGTTTTCTCGCAGCCAGTGAACTGCGCCGCATCCGCCAGCGTCACGAACAATTCATCCGCTCGCTCGCCGCGCGGCTGGCCATTTTTCTGCGGCTGGAATTCAGCCTCCAGTTGACCAAGGTCCAGATTGTCGGTTACCAGAAATTCACCGAAAGCCTGCCTAATCCCACCCATATCACGCTGTTCAAAACCGATCCGCTCAAGGGTGTTGGCCTGCTGGTCATCCCGCCCCGGCTGGGTTTGACATTCGTGGACCGGCTGCTGGGCGGGGTGGGCCAGGTGCCGGAAGAAAGCCGCGAATTGACCGAAATTGAAATCGCGCTTTTCGACCAGGTCGCCTCGCTCGTGCTCACGGAATGGTGCAATCACTGGCCCGAGATGCGCGATCTGCGTTCAGCGTTGCTCGGCCATGAAAGCAACAGCCACTTTCTCCAGACCGCCTTGCCGGACGCCGCCATGCTCATCGTGAGCATGAATGGCGGCATCGGCGAACAATCGGAGCCCATCCAGCTCGTGTTGCCTTACGCCACGGTTGAACCGCTCATGCGGCTGCTCAGCCCGTCGTTGCCAGGAACCGAGCCCGTGCCGGCCCCGGTGGCGAAATTGAAATGGAACGCGGAATTTGACGATGTGCCCGTGCCGGTCATCGCCGAGTGGCACGGATTGAAAATGTCCGCCGGCGAAATCACCCGGCTCAAGGCCGGCGATTTGCTGGCGCTCGATCCAGCCTGCGCCGCCCAGGTCCAGATCCGGCTTAATCGCGTGGCCAAGTTTACCGGCCGACCCGGCACTTCCGCCGGCAAATGGGCCGTGCAATTGACCGGCAACATCGACCCTTGATAAATTATAAACCCAAATGAATGCCACCGCTGAAAATCCGTCCAACCTGAGCCTTGTGCTCGACGTGCCCGTGAGCCTGACGATTGAACTTGGCGGCTGTCAGTTGCCGATGCGGGAGGTGCTCCAGCTCAACATCGGTTCCGTCGTCCAGTTGGACAAGGCCGCCGACGCACCCGTCGAACTCAGCATCAATGGCAAGCTCATTGCCCGGGGTGAAGTCGTCATCATCGAGGACCGTTACGGTGTGAAGATCACCGAAGTCATCGGCAGCACGGTCGCGGCCTGACGCAGCAAACTGAAGAAGGAAAAATGCTGAATGAAGAAATTCCTCCTCACGGCTGCCGGCGTTTGTTTTGTCTTGTGCCTTCTGCCTTCGGCTTTTGGCCAGGCCACCAATTCGGTGGCGGCCACACCGTTGATTGCACCGGCATTGCCTGATGTCGGCCCTTCCGTGCTGCGCGTTTTGGGTGCACTGGCGCTCGTCATTGGCATCTTCCTCGGCGGGGTCTGGCTGTTTCGCAACTGGCAGCGTCTCGCCCTGCAGCGCGGCCACCAGCCGAAATTAAACATCATTGAAACCCGCCCGTTGGGTGGGCGCCAGGCGCTTTACGTGGTGGGTTACGAACAAGGGCGGTTTCTCATCGCGGCGTCGCCAGCCGGGGTGAGTCTGTTGAGCCACCTGCCGGACGCGGCCGCCAACGAAGCCACCGCCGGGGAGAAAACCTCGCCGGCTTTCGCCCAGGCGCTGGCCCGGGTGCTGAAAGGCAAATGAACATGGGAACATTCAACATTCAACATTCAACATTCAACGTCCAGGGATCCGGACGCGTTGGACGTTCACTGTTGTTCCTGGTCCGCCACCGGCTGTTCCCGGTGTTGCTGGTTTTTTTTCTCCTCAGCACGTTGCCCGTCTCTGCGCAGACCAACACGTCCGCCGGTTTTGGCCCGATTCAAATCACGCTTGGCTCCCAGAATGGCACGGCGGATGTGGACGCCAGCATCAAAGTTCTCTTCTTCATCACCCTGGTCTCCCTGGCGCCTTCACTCCTGTTGTTGATGACCTGTTTCACCCGCGTGGTCATCGTCCTTTCCTTTGTGCGCAGCGCCCTGCAATTGCAGGGTACGCCCGCCAACCAGATCATCATCGGCCTCGCCTTGTTCATCACCTACTTCGTCATGGCCCCGGTGTGGGACAACATCAACCGGGATGCCATCACACCGTATCAGGCGCATCAAATCACCGGCGCCCAGGCCCTGGATCTTGCCTCCGGCCACATGCGTGGCTTCATGCTCAAACAAACCCGGCCCAAGGACGTTGAACTTTTTGTTTCGATGGCGAAAATGCAGCCGACGGCGCCCGATCAACTGCCGTTGCGCGTGGTGATCCCCGCCTTCATCATCAGTGAACTGCGCACGGCGTTTCAAATGGGCTTTCTCATCTTTGTGCCGTTCATCCTGATTGACCTCGTGGTGGCGACCGTGCTGATGAGCATGGGCATGATGATGATGCCGCCCATGACCATTTCATTGCCGCTGAAACTGTTGCTGTTTGTGCTCGTGGACGGCTGGTCGCTCGTGATCCAGTCGCTCGTCCGCAGCTTTGGAATGTAAGCCGATGCGTGAAACGTAAAACGTGAAATGCCAACCACAACCGCCACCACCCACAAGCACATCATGTTTCACATTTCACGTTTTATGAAAATTGTATGACCACCGAATTTGCTATCGAACTGCTCAAGGCCATGATTTACCAGGCGCTGGCCATCTCCGCGCCGATCTTGATCGCAGCCATGATCGTCGGCCTCGCCGTCAGTCTGTTTCAGGCGGTGACGACCATCAACGAACAGACCTTGACGTTTGTGCCCAAGGCGCTGGCGGTGACCGGCGTTTTGCTGCTGTTGCTGCCGTGGATCATGCGGTCGCTCATCGAATTCACCACCGCGGTCATTCAAAAAATGCCGCAGATGGTGCAGTGAAGACAAAGGGATTAATGGATTTATGAATTGATGGATTATTGAAAATGAAGCTCCACCATCGATCCAAGCATCCATTCATCCACTAATCCAACCGCCCATGTCTTTGGACCTGTACAACTGGCTGCTGGTTTTCTTGCGCGTCGGCGCGTTCCTGCTCGTGCTGCCGTTCTTCTCGGTGGTGAATTTTCCACCCACGATGCGGGTGGCGCTGTCGGCGCTGGTCGCCATTCTATTGGCGCCGTTGCTGCCGCCGTTTCCCCTGTCAAAACTGGATTTTCTTTCCTTGATGAGCGTGATGGTCCAGGAATTGAGCGTCGGCCTGCTGCTGGGTTTCATGGCCCGCATGGTGTTTTACGCCGTGGATCTGGCCGGCAACATCATCGCCACACAGATGGGCCTGAACCTCGCCACCCTGTTTGATCCGGCCAGTTCGCAGACCGAGCAGGCGCCCGCCTCGATCCTGTTCTTCCTCGCCGCGGTGGTGATGCTGACGCTTGACCTGCATCATTGGATGCTCGTCGGGTTCGAGCGCACCTACTCGGTGCTGCCGATGGGCGGCGCGCATTTGAGCAGCGCGCTGTTTGAAACCTTGGTGGCCCAGACCGGCAATATTTTTGTGGTGGCCATGCAAATATCCGCGCCCATCATCGCCGTTTCCTTTGTGGTGACCCTGGTCTTTGCCGTTCTGAGCCGTGCCGTGCCCCAGATGAATGTGTTCGCCGAGAGCTTCGGCATCCGCATCGTGGGCGGCCTGGTCGTCTTCGGCTTCACCATGCAACTCACCGCGCAACATGTGCTGAATTACCTGCACCGCCTGCCGGACGACCTGCTGGCAGTGGCGCAAATGCTCGGAGGATCAAGTTGAAATTTTCGTC
>Ga0265320_10000227_pt1 | contig 45987 bp, 26 predicted proteins | sample 4827metaG_FD_202087 | JGI IMG/M metagenome (GOLD analysis project Ga0265320, IMG submission 202087) | Rhizosphere microbial communities from Carex aquatilis grown in University of Washington, Seatle, WA, United States - 4-8-27 metaG | ecosystem: Host-associated > Plants > Roots > Rhizosphere >... | reverse complement strand
GCGAAGCGAGCTCGTGGAGTGGGCGCTCGACGAAGCCTCTTCCGCCGGCGCAACCGACGCCGATCGGCGCGGCGTCGCGCTCTACGGTTGCATGACGAAAACACGACTCGCCGGGCCGTTCGGACGCGGCGCGGCGGTCGACGCGGTTCGCCACTTCAGCGTCGAAGATCCGGGTCCGTGGCCCGTGCACTTCCCGGCCGAGATCGGCGCTTCGCGGCCCCCGCGCGTCGTCACGGTGGAGTCGCACTCGTGCTCGCTGAAGGCCGAGAACTCGACCTCGGACGGGATTTATTACGCCGAGACGTATTTTTATCTCCCCGACGCGCGGGACGTGATCCTCGCCGTTCAGGGCACGCTCGCGCTGCGCGTCGATGACGCGCTCGTGCTCGATCGCGACGTTCGTCAGTGGGGCGTCTGGCCGAAGTTCGGCGTCGCGTTGCACCTCGGCGCGGGCCGTCATCGCATCGTGGCGCGTCTCAGCGAACCGAGCACGTCGATCCGGCTCATGCGCCCCGACGGCACGCCGATGCCGGTCACGATGAGCACCGATCCGAGCCCGGGTTACTCGCTCGATCCGCCGGTCGTCGTCGAAGACCCGAACGTGCTCGCGCGCTTCATTCACGGAGGCGTGCTCCGCGATCCCGGCGACGACCTCGTCCGGTTCCTGGGCGGATTCATGGCCCACGTCGAGAGCAGCGACGACGTCGCGTCGGTGTTCGTCGGTCCGCTCATCAAGGATCTGGATCAAGCGACGGGCCCGGATCTCTCCGTCGCCGCGCTCTTCGCCGGGGACGACCCGATCTTCGAATCGTCGCAAGCGACGGATCTGGTGCGCGAGCTGCACGAGCGCGCGGCGAAGAAGGATCCACACCTCTGGGCGTCACGGCTGTCGCTCGCGCTCGGCGTCGCCGAGAGCAAAGGCGCCGAAGAGGCGGTTCCCGAGCTCGGGCGGCTCGCGGTCGAGTTCCCCGGCGTCCCCGACGTGCTCGTCGCGCTGGCGCGCGTCTACGGGCAGCTCGGCTGGCAAGCGGAGCATTCGCTCGCCATCAAGACGTTGCTCGAGCGGTTCCCGAACGACATGGCCGCGCTCCACGCAGCCGTGGACGTCTACGAGGCCGAGGGAGACACCAAGACCGTCGACGGTCTCCTCGCGCGCATCCAGAAATTGGATCGCGACGACGAAATTCGTTTTACGCGGGCCCTCGCGCGCCAGGACTACAAGACCGCCATCGCCGAGCTCGAACGCATCGCGAAGCTCCACCCGGAACAAAAGGACATCGCCGAACGCATCGACGAGGTGAATGTCCGGGCCGGCTCGGGCGGCGAGGTGTGGAAGAAGCTCGACGCGGCGGTGAAGAGCGATCCGTCCAATGAAAAAGCGCGCCTCGCGCTCGCCGACGCGCACTACGCGCACGGCGATCAGCATGCGCTGTCGCACGCGCTCGCCGAGAGCGTCGAGGCCGGCGCGGACTCGCGCCCGCTCGCGAACGCGATCGACGTCGTGGAAGGCGCGACGGAGCTCGAGCCCTATCGCCTCGACGCGATGAAGATCATCGACGCGTTCGAGAAGAGCGGAAAACAGATGCCGGGCACCGCGGCGCGCATCCTCGACTACGCCGCGCTGTGGGTGCGAGCCGACGGTTCGAGCCGCATGCTCGAGCACGAAATCGTGCGGCTCCAGAGCGCGGAGTCGATCTCGACGTTCGCCGAACATCGCGCGCTCGAGGGCCTCGTCCTTCACATGCGGGTCATCAAGAAGGATCGGACGACCCTCGAGCCTGAAGCGGTGTCGGGAAAGCCCACGGTGACCTTCCCGCACCTCGAGGTCGGCGACTACATCGAGACCGAACAGGTCATTTTCTCGCCGAGCGAGGGGCACGGCGAGCAATACCTCGGGCCGCGGTGGTTCTTCCGCGAAGAAAACGTCGGGTACGCGCGGAGCGAGTTCGTCGTGATCTCGCCGACGAGCAAGGACCTGGTCGTCGAGACGACCGGTAAGGTGCCCGACCCCGTCGTCGAAACGCACGACGGCCTCGTCACTCATCGCTGGCGCGTCGACTACAGCCCTGCGGCGCCGAGCGAGCCCGGGAGCGTCCCGATCACCGAGTTCTTGCCGAGCGTGCACATTGGCTGGGGCGTGACGCTCGACCGTCGCTTGCAAGCGATCGCCGACGCACTCGCTCCGCTGGCTCCCGTGGATCCGCGCATCCGAGCCATCGCAGAAAACATCGCGTCGCCGTTGCCCGCGTCGGACCAGCTCGGTCGCGCCAAACGCCTGTATCGGTGGCTTCTCGACAACGTCGAGCCCGGCGACGAAGCGGACGGTCGCCGCGTGGTCATCGGCAAGCACGGTAACCTCTGGCACGGTTTCAAGATGCTCTGCCGCGCGCTCGACATCCCGGTGAGCTACGCCGTCGCGGAGAGCCGCCTCTCGCCCCCGCCGGAGGGGCCGCTATCGCGCGCCGCGCTGTTCGTGCAACCGGTCGCGCGCATCGACGCGACGGCGGGCGCCGCGTGGCTCACGCTCGGCAACAAGTACGCGCCGTTCGGCTACGTCCCGGCCGACGTGCGCGGCATGCCGGCCCGCCTCCTCGACGATCCGACGCGTGAAACGACGGTCCCCGAACAAGGCGGAGCGGACGGTATTTCGTTTTCGGGCACGGGGCAGCTCGATCCGAAGGGGCAGCTCGTGCTCGAACTCGTCCAGGAGTTCACCGGTCGCCTCGCGATCTCCCTTCGTCGTGGCCTTTCGCAGGTGCCGGACCGCGAGCTCCACGACGTGCTCGAACAGAATCTCCTCGCGCAAACCCTGCGCGGCGGAGAGCTCACCAAATACAGCGTCGAGCACCGCGACGACGTGGACTCTCCGCTCGTCATCCGGATGTCGGTGAAGGTCGCGCGCTTTGCCCAATCCGACGGGAAGACGCTCGTCGTGTCGCCGCCGCTCGCGCCGGATCTCGGCGCGATGGCGTCACTCCCCGAGAGACAAACGCCGCTCCTCATCCCGGAAGCGCTGCATCGACGCATCACGCTCGACATCACGTTGCCCGCGGGCGCGACGATCGCCGCGCTCGGTCCCGCATCGCTCAGCGACGGCGATCGCCGGGTCGTCATCCAAGACACCCAGACCCCCGGGCTCCTCAAGATCCAGCGCTCCGTCGACATTCCGGCGGGACGCGTTCACCCCGAGGACTATCCCCGCTTCGCGCGGTTCGCTCAGCAGGCGGACGACGCCTTGTCGCGGACGATCGAAGTCCGATTGCACGGCTCGTGAGCGCGGCGTGAGCTACGACCCGCTCGGCGTGGGCGCGACGCGGTCCGCCATGACGCCGGCGGCGGTGGCCACCGCGTACGCGAGGAACGCCGCGCCGAGCACCGCGGTGCTGCCGAACGAGAGTCCGAGGACGGCGGCCAGAACGGACGCCGCAATGGATGCCGCTCCGTTGAGCGCCCACATTTTCTGAACGGCGCGCTCGCCGGTCACCGCCACGCGCCGCACGCCGAGTGGAAACGCCAGCCCGAGCGCGAAACCGACGGCCGCGACGACGGAGCCGACGATGGCGATGCGAAGCGCCGCCGAGTCGAGCAGAGCCAGGAGCGGCACGAGCGGCTGGAGCGCGAGGAGCAGCGCGACCGCAACGAGGATCACGAGACCGGCGTGCGCGAGGCGACCTGCCGGTAACAGTCGCCCGGAGGACGCTGCGCCCGCGCCGGTTCCGAGGAGCATCGAGAAGAGGACGACGGAGAGCGAAAGTGTCGGATGACCCAAGACGAGCGTGAGACGTTGATGGAGACCGAGCTGCACCAGGATGTATCCGAACCCGATTCCGAGAAAATACAGGGTCATACGCCGGTACACGCGACGCTCTGATTGCGATGAAGCAGCGCCAGGCGCGCCGGCCAACGACAGCGCGGCGATGAACGCCACGAGGGCGAGCGAGCCCGCGGCGAGGATCATCATCACGCGCACCCCGTTGAACGTGATCTCCGTCACCGACCCGAACCTCTGCCGCGACAAGTTCACGAGGTCCGAAGGGCGGATCTGCAAGAAAAAGTAGGGCCGCGAATCGCTCGGCGGCGCGATGTCGTAGCGGCTCTGCGCGATGGTGCCCGAGCGCGTCGCGGGGTCCATGAGACCGCGAAGCGTGGGGTCGGTCGGCGGATGATCGAACGCCGCGACGACCTCCATGCCGTCTTCCGACGAGGACGCGCGGAGGCGCGCGAGCTCGTCCGCGGAAAACGGCTGCTTCGAGACGAGGACGGTCGACGAGCCGCGGCCTTCCTGTCCCGTAAACGCCGTGCGCACCCCGGCGAGCTTCGACTGGATCAAGACGAGGTGCCGCGAAGCGTCGGGAATGCCCGCGTCGGCAAGCGCCGTCACCGCGAGCGCGACGAGTCGCTCCGTCTCCGCCGGCGCGTCGGGAATATACCAACGCGTCATCGTGAGAATGCCGGAAGGACTCAAATGGTCGATGAACGCCTGCCAACCTTCACGGGTGTAGAGCCCGTTCTCCGACAAGACGAAGCCGCCGTTCGCCGTCGCGGCCCACGTGTCGATGAGCGACGCTTGGATCACGTCGTACTGCACGTGAGAATGCGTGATCCCGACGCGCGCTTCGGTGTGAAGCAAGCGCACTTCCGGCCGCGACGCGAGGGCGTTGAAGTCGCTGAAATCGCGCTCGAGTAGATCGATGAGGATCTGGTTCAGCTCGTAGCCGTCGACCTGAGTCGCGCCGTAGTAGAGCGGCGGGAGTAGATCCGCGCCGCCTCCGACGCCGATGATCGCCGCCTTTTTCACGACGCGACCCACGCGATACGCGGCGTATTGTGGACCGCGACTCCACGCCGGATCGGTCCGGACGGTGCCGTCCGGTTGACGGGCGATCTTGCGCATCAACGTCCCGGCGGAGCGGTCGATGACGAGATAGCGGCCGAGCCCGGGAAATTCGAACGCCTGAATGCGGCTGTGCTCGTTCCAGCGCTCGAGGATCGGACGGGTCGTTCCGGTGCCCGAGGTGCGGAGACGAAGCACGTCGCCGTTCGTCGCCGCATTGACGACCAAGAGCGCGCCGAGAAGCACGGCGAGACCGACGCTCGCGACACGTTGGATTCGCGCGCCGGCGAGGAGTGCGCCGGCGATGGCGGCCAAGAGTGCCGGGAGCACGAGCACCGCGGGACCCGGCAAGACCCGCAAGAGTCCGATGCTCGCGACGCAGGCCAGGGCCGCACCAACCAAATCCCAAGCGTAGAGCGCGCCGATCCACGTCGGTCGCCGCGCGAACGCCGTCGCCAGGAACGCTCCGGCAGCGACGAGCCCCGGCAGGAACACGAGCGCGTCCCTCGTGACGGCGAAGACGCCGGGAGGCGCGTTCGCATCGGCGAGTGGAAACGTCACGACGATCGCGAGCGCGACGGCCGCGCATATCGCGAAGGTGAACGCGAACGACGACAAACGGCGCCCGAACGCCGCGACCGAAAGCGACGTCACGTCCGAGCGAGCCGCGACGAGGCCGCCCAGCACCAAGCCGGACATGACGAGCGAGATGGCGAAAAAGGAGAAGTGATAGAAGAAGAGCACCGAGAACAGCCGCGTCACGACGATCTCCAGCAGGAGCATCGCCGCTGCGACGAGCGCCACCGACGAAGCGATGCGAAGCGGAGGCGACGGAGCCTCGGGCGGCGCTGATCCCATGTCGGCGGAGCTACGTGGTCGGTCGACGGAGGGTGAAGCGACGCGGAAGCGAGGGCCGCACCGTCGATTGGGCGCGGCGCAATCTCACCGGTTTCGCGGCGACTGCGCGCTGTCGGCGGCTGACTTCTCAGCCAAGTCGAGGCGCTTCTTGATGCGCTCTTTCACGGCGCCGTAGTCCGTATCGAGCTGCGCCTTGTCGGCGATCCGCTTCTTGCGATCGGCGGCAGTGTCGGGGAACAGCGCGGGTGCCTTCGGCGACGCTTTGACGTGCGCTTCGTAGGCGTTCCAGCGATTGGTCTCTTCTTCGAACGCTTTCTGCCGTTCCTTCACGTCGGCGAGGACGAACAGGGCCTTGCCCTTCTCGCTCGGATTTTCCGCCGCGAAACGGAGGGCGGAATCCCAATCAGCCTCCGCCTCTTTCATGTTGCCCTTCAGGAGCTCGATCTCGCCGAGCCGGTAGTGAACGATCGAGCTGTGCGCGTCGAGGCGCAGGGCGTCTTGATATGCCGCCTTCGCGCCGTCGAGATCGCGCGCCGCCACCGCGTCGTCACCCTTCTTCAAGGTTTCCCAGAATGGGCTAATCCCTTTTCTTCCCGTCGGGTCCCGGTGAATCACGCCCGCAGGGGCAGGGGGCTTGGCGGTGGTATCCGCCGACGCGGAAACCGCCGCTGAAGTTCCGGGCGCGGTGTCGACCGACGTCGAGGTCGTCGCGGACGCGCCGACACCCACGTTGACGGCGGGGTCCGCCGCCGCATTGGGGGCGAGCGTCGCGACGCCCGTGAGAAACACACCGCTAAGTGCGAGCGCGAGCGCGAACCGTTGACGACGCATCGAAGCCTCCGAAAGGACACTATCACGCGCCTCTCGCCCGCGTCTCTCCGGACAATGGCCTTCAGGGGGTATGCGAGCCTTCCCGGGGCGACGGCGGCCGCGGCCGGTGATCGTAAGGATTGTCGCGATAGTCCGCCTCTCCTGCCATGTACGTGGCGAAGCCGAAGACCCCGGCGAGGAGCACGCCCACGGCGATGATGTAGTGGCTCAGCATCAGCGCGACGGCGAACGCCACGACGATGGCCATGAGGACGAGGATCGCATTCTTGTGTCGCGTCATGGTTCATTCCTTTCACCTCGTTGTCGAGCAAGGGCCATGCCTCGCGCATTGGGGATAAACCACCCTGATTTCCACATTTTCCCCCCTCGCGGTGTCGAAGTTCGCCTGGCGACGTGGCGAGAATGAGAGCGCGGCTGGAGAGAGTGGCATCGCGCCACGCGCGCGACGCGTCATCGGCGACGACGCGCGGTACACTGCGCGCCGTGGACGTCCCCGAGCTCGGCGCTTACCCGTGGCACCGATTGGACCGAGTTTCGCGGAAAGTCGTACGCGAAGCGCGGCGGCTGCGGAGGGCGTTCGGTTCTCGATTCGAGCCACGGGCCCTGAACGCCGCCCTGGGTGAGCTGCTCTCGGCCGATGTCTTCGTCGCCGTGCGGAGCTTCGGCGCGACCGACGCGCGCGACCCCCACGCAAGCGTCGTCCGGCTGTCGACGACCGACGGCGCGCTTCGCGTCGCGATCGACTGCGGACCGGACCTGATGAATGCCGTGCTCACTCGCTTGCTCGAACGCGGTGCGAAGATCAGCGACCCGAACGCGACGGAAAGCCCGGCGCTGCGCGGCGCTTTCGCCGCGTTCCTGATCGAAGCCGGGCGACGCGCCGGCGGATCGATCGTGTGGCGCGCCGTGCCCGACGGTCCGCCGACGAGCGACGGCGTCGCGATCGACGCGACGGTGTTCATCGACGAAAAGCCCTACGGGGTGCACGCCGTCGTGTCCGAAGACCCCAAACCGACGCACGAGGCCGCCGATCCCGTGCGCCTTCGCGACCTCGACTCGCTTCCGCTTACGCTCGTGATCATCGCGGCCGTTTCGGCGGGCTCCCGCGCCGCGCTCGCGGCACTCTCCGTCGGCGACGTCTGGTTGCCGGGCGAGGGCTGGTTCTGCAACACCCGGAACCCGGCGCCCGTCCGCTTCGAAGATTTACTCGTCCGCGCCGTGCTCGCCGGTCCGTCGAGCGAACGCGGCGTCGAAGTGGGGCGTTCCGAGGACGGACGAATCGTGTTACGCGAAAGCGTCGTCGTGCTCGCCGCGGACAGCGACTCTGACGAGACGGCGAAAAAAATGGGCACCATGAGCGACTCGGATCCCACCCTCGACGGACTCGTCCTCGACGCGCCGCTCGTCGTTCGGGTCGAAGTCGGGAGCGTGACCTTGTCCGCACGACAATGGGCGGAGCTTCGGGCCGGAGACGTGCTCGAGACCGGCGTTCGTCTGTCGGAACCCGTCGTGCTTCGCATCGCGGGTCGCGAGGTCGCGCGCGGAGAGCTCGTGAACGTGGACGGCGAACTCGGCGTCCGGATCCGCGAGCTCGCGGATCCCGGCCGCGCGCCATGACCGACGTCGCCGCTCGCCTCGACCAGGTTCGGCGCGAGCTGGCCGATGCGGCGCGGGCGAGCGGTCGCGATCCGACGGAGGTTCGATTGGTCGCCGTGTCGAAGACCAAATCGGCGCGCGCGATCCGCGACGCGTACGACGCCTCCCAGCGCGACTTCGGCGAAAACTACGTGCAGGAAATGCAGAAGAAGGCGGCCGAGCTCGCCGATCTGCCGGATCTCCGGTGGCATTTCATCGGGCACCTGCAACGGAACAAGGCGAAAGTCGTGGTCCAGATCGCGAGCGCCGTGCACACGGTCGATTCCGAGCGGCTCGCGAAAGAGCTCGGCAAGCGCACGGCGGAGGCGACTGCCGAGGGAGCGACGGCGCGCAGAGAACCTCACGCTCGCCTTCGGGTGTTCGTCGAAGTGAACGTCGGCGGTGAAGCGCAAAAAAGCGGCTGCGCGCCCGGCGAGCTCGGCGCGGTGCTCGCCGCGATCGAGAGCGAACCCGCGCTGTCCTTGGTGGGCCTCATGACCGTGCCGCCCTACACCGACGATCCCGCCGACTCGCGCGCCCCATTCGATCGCCTCGCGCGCCTGCGCGACGAGCATGGCGGCGCCGCACGCCTCCCGGAGTTGAGCATGGGGATGACGCGCGATCTGAAATACGCCGTGCTCGCGGGCGCGACGATCGTCCGCGTGGGCACCGGGATCTTCGGGGAGCGATCGTGAGTCGCCGATGAGCCCGTCGAAGCGCTCGAAGCACGCCTCCGCCGGGCCCACGTTGCTCGAGGCGGCGGCCCAGCGCGGCGCGATCGAAGGCACCGAGCCGCCGCTCGCCGATCGCATGCGCCCGCGAACCCTGGACGAGGTCGTCGGGCAAATTCACCTGCTCGGTCCCGATCGCGCGCTCCGAAACCTCATCGCCGCCGACCGCGTGCCGTCGCTCATTCTCTGGGGACCGCCGGGCTCCGGAAAAACGACGTTGGCCCGCGTCGTCAGTCAGACCACCCATTCTATTTTTGTTCCCTTTTCGGCGGTGCTCGGCGGCGTGCCGGAGCTGCGCGAGATCCTCGCCGAAGCCAAGCAGCGGCGCGCGTACGAAGGGCGTCGCACGATCCTCTTCGTCGACGAGATCCATCGCTTCAACAAGGCACAACAAGATGCGTTCTTGCCGCACGTCGAGGACGGCACGGTCACCCTGATCGGCGCGACGACCGAAAATCCGTCGTTCGCCGTCAACGCCGCGATCCTCTCGCGCGCGAAGGTATTTCGTCTGGAACCCTTGGGCGACGGAGAGCTCGTCGTGCTCCTCGAGCGAGCGCTCCACGACGAAGAGCGCGGGCTCGGCAAGCTTCGGATCCAATCGGACCCGGACGCGCTCGAAGCGGTCGCGCACGCGGCACGCGGCGACGCGCGGCGTGCCCTCGGGCTCCTGGAAACCGCGGTGGAGCTCCTCGGCCCGGGCAAGGATCGGCTCACGAAGGACGACATCGGTCGCGCCGCCGAAGAACGCACGCTCCTTTACGACAAGAGCGGCGAAGAGCACTACAACGTCACCAGCGCGCTCATCAAATCGATGCGCGGCAGCGACCCCGACGCGGCGATCTATTGGCTCATGCGCATGCTCGACGCCGGCGACGACCCGGCGTTCGTGCTGCGCCGGTTGATCATTTTCGCGAGCGAGGACGTCGGGAACGCCGACCCGCGCGCGCTCAGCGTCGTGGTCGCCGCCGACGCGGCGTTCCATCGTCTCGGCATGCCGGAGGGGCTTTACCCCATCGCGCACGCTTGTCTCTATCTGGCGTCGGCGCCCAAATCGAACTCGGTCGGGCGCGCGTATTCCGCGGCGCGCGCGCTCATCGAGGAGCGCGGCGCGCTGCCGGTCCCCAAAAAGCTCCGCAACGCCGTCACCGGGCTCATGAAGGAAGACGGATACGGCCAGGGCTATCGATACGCGCACGACTTCGAAGGCGGTCACGTCGCGGGCGAAACGTATCTCCCCGACGAGATCGCAGACGCCACGCTCTACGAGCCCTCGAGCCAGGGCTACGAAGCGACGCTGCGCGATCGCATCGCGCGCTGGAAACGCCGCGAAGGCATCTGAAAGCGCCGACGGGGAGCGGGCGCAAAGCGAGCCGCGAGCGTGCGGACTGTGACGTCGTGAGATTGTTCTTGGGTGGCGTCCCGCCTCGTCCCGCCCCCCTCGCCCCTTCGGGGCGGTCCCCCTGGATTCGCTTCGCACAAGGTAACCCGAGCGCGACGCTCGCGAAGCGAGCCCGCGAAGCGGCAGGGGGAGCGGGCGCGAAGCGAGCCGCGGGGGACAAGGTCCCCCCAGGACCTAGAGCGGGCGCGAAGCGAGCCGCGGGGGACAAGGTCCCCCCAGGACCTAGAGCGCTCGCGAAGCGAGCCGCGGGGGACAAGGTCCCCCCAGGACCTAGAGCGGTCGCGAAGCGAGCCGCGGGGGACAAGGTCCCCCCAGACTAACCCCCCCTAAAAATCATGTCTCACGAGGAGCCCGCCGAGGCCCGGACCGAGCAAGGGCGAAAACGCCGTTCTGCTTTCGCCGCTCGGCGCCGTGAACACGAGGATCAATCCGCCCGCGGCGAGCACCCCACCCGCCACGAATCCGACCACTGCCACGGTCGCATCGGTGCGGGCGTCGTCCGTGAGCTGGCTACTGCGAGCTTGATCGGCGGCGAGGTTCGCCGGCGGGCAGTTGCCGTTCGGGCAAATCTCGTCGCGGTCGCTCACCTTGCTCGACTTCGCTGACTCGAAGACCGCGCCGACGACGATGCCGGCAACGCCGAGTCCCACGCCGGTCCACCCGAGGATCCGCTGTACCGTTCCACTGCCGTGCGTCGGCGGCGCGCCCACGTCGGCCGGCAGCTCTTTGCCGCCGCCGAACGTGATGAGCTCGTGGCGGCCCTTCGCTCCCTCGAAGATGAGGAGCTGCTCGGTTTGCTGCGCTTGTCCCGCGGTCTCGAACACGAACGTGTGCGTCCCGGGGTCGACCGGCACCGCGTCTCCCTGGAGCGTCCCGACGAACGGGTGTCCGTCCATGGTCACCGTCACCGCGGGGAGATCGTTGCCCGCGCCGTCCTTTGCTTCGAACACGATCGTCGGCAAGGACGTGTTCACGTCCGCGACGCGGCCCGCGCATTCGTCGCGCACTTCGGCGGGACAGCTCGTGCTCGCGCAGGTCAGAAACGCCGCCCGCGCTTCGATGAGTTGGTGCTGATCGCGGAGCGTGATCGCCTTGTCGTTCGCGGCGATGCACTCGCTGGCGCTCGGGTCCGCGGCTTGCGCCAGCGCGGCAATGCCGAGGACGGCGCCAGCGGCGGAGAGGGTGAGCAGGGCTTTCGGGGCTCGAATGAAGGAACTCATCGCGGGGTGGGCTCAGTTTTTCCCGAAACACTCCGGTCTGAAATGTTTGTTTCCCTGCGCATCGAAATAGTATTTTTGGGTGCAATCCGGACCGTGCGGCGCGGGCGCGCTCGTCGTGGCCGGCGAGGGAGCGGGCCGCGGCGGCGCGGCCGGCGGCGGCGGCGCGGGATTCGGCTGCGACGGCGGCGCCGCGCCCGCGATCGCGGGGTGCACGGCGCTCGGCGATTTCCGGAACACGTGTGCGACCGGCGGCGGGGGAACATCCGGCGGCGAAGGAACGTCCGGCGGCGGTGAAACGGACACTGCCGGGACATCCGCGTTCGCCTGAGCCGCCGACTCGGCGGGCGCGACCACGAGGGACGGCGCGGCGCTGTTCGCGACCGGGAGCGGGGGCGCCGCGACGACCGGTACCGTCGAGACGGCGGCAATCGCCGAAGCGCTCGCCGAGGGGTCGACGCCGCTTCTACTGTGCAGCACGGTCGCCGTGATCCCGGCGGCGATCACCGCGCCCGCGGCGGCGATCATCAGCCAGCGACCCCGCCCGTTGCCGAGCGTCGTTCGTCCCCACGGAGCGACGGTGCCCGCGCCCGCACCGGGCTCGTCGCGATCGTCGGAAGACGGCGGCGATGCGAGTGCCGTGCTCGACAGACCCGCGGCGCTCATCACGCCGGCGATCCGATCCACCGACGACTTCGAACGCCGCGGCCCGAATGGCAAGAGCGCTACCGCGAGCTCGCCCACCGATTGATAGCGGCGTCCGCGATCCTTGTCCAAGCATCGAAAAATCACGGCCTCGAGACCGTCCGGGGCGTCGGGGAGCTTGTTCCGCAGCGGCTTGGGACGACCTTGAACGATCCCGAGCACCAGCTCCGGGATGGTGTTCCCCCCGAACGGCGTATCGGCGCTGATGAGTTCGTACAGAATGATCCCGAGCGCCCAGATGTCGCTCCGGACATCGACGTCTTTGGCCGACTGCATCTGCTCGGGGGACATGTAGAGTGGCGAGCCCATCATTCCCGACGTCTGCGTCATCGATGCGTTCGAGCCTTGGCCCACAGCGCCGGTCATTTTCGAGATTCCGAAGTCGAGAACCTTCACCGAGAGCACGCCGTCGGGGCGCCGGATGACGAAGAGATTCGCCGGCTTCAAATCACGGTGAATGATGCCGAGCGCGTGCGCCTCGGCGATCGCTTCCGACGCTTGCAACACGAACTCGACGGCCTGTTCGACCGAGAGCCGGCCGCGATCTCTGATCCACGCCGAGAGATCGACGCCCTCGAGGTACTCCATGACGATGTACGGCGCGCCGTTGGTCAGACGCCCCACGTCGGAGACGCGAGCGACGTGCTCGCTCTTGATCTTCACCGCAGCGCGGGCCTCACGAGAGAAGCGCGACACCGCATCCGCGTTGGTCAAGGTTTCGGCGAGCAAGAACTTGATCGCGACGCGCTCGTCGAGCTCGACGTGGTGAGCCGCCACCACGACGCCCATGCCGCCCACGCCGAGCACGCGCTCGACCCGGTACTTTCCGGCGAGAATCTCTCCTTCACGGACCGGCGCGTTCACGAAATGCGCCGCCGTTCATCCAGACGTGCCAACGGGTCTCCCTTCCGACCGAATCCCTGGATACAGGTTCCCGTGCCCGGCAGGGTTCGTCAACGAGCCGCCGCGGTTTCGAGCGAAATCAGCCGCTGTTCCGGAGACCTGCCGCGATGCCGTTGATCGTCAGGTGAATGCCGCGCGGCGCCCGTTCGACGCTCTCGCCGCCGCGGTACCGCTTCAATAGCTCCACTTGGAGGTGGTTCAGGGGGTCGAGGTAGGGCACCCGGCTCCGGATCGACCGCGCGAGCATCGGCGTGTCGCCGAGGAGCTCGTGCTCGCCGGTGATCGAGAGCACCGACTTCACCGTCTTTTCCCATTCGGAGCGGATGCGGCCGAAGATCGCGTCGCGCTGGGCGACGTCGGGTTCGAGCTCGGCGTACCGCGACGCGATCGCCATGTCGGCCTTCGAGAGCACCATCTCGAGGTTGCCGAGCACGGTCTGGAAGAAGGGCCAGCTCGCATACATCCGGCGGAGCTCGACGATGCCGGACGGGCCGGCGTTCTCGAGCCACGCGGTCACCGCCGAACCGAAGCCGTACCACCCCGGTAAGAGCACGCGCGCCTGCGCCCAGCTGAACACCCACGGGATGGCCCGGAGATCTTCGATGCGCGACGACGCCTTGCGCGACGCCGGACGGCTCCCGATCTTGAGGTGCGCGATCTCCGCGATCGGCGTCGTGTGTCGAAAGTATTCCTCGAAGCCGCGCGTCTCGTACACGAGCGAGCGGTACGCGCGGAACGCCCCCTCGGAGAACACGTCCATGATGGCGCGGAAGGCGCGGGCTTCGCTCGCCGCTTCGGTGTCGAGCAAGGTCGCTTCGAGCGTCGCGGAGAGGATAGTCTCCAGGTTCCAACGGCCGATGTCGGGGTCCGAGTACTTGCTCGCGATGACTTCGCCCTGCTCGGTGATGCGAATGTGCCCGCTCACTGCTCCCGCGGGCTGCGCGAGGATCGCCTCGTACGTCGGACCTCCGCCGCGGCCGACCGAACCACCGCGACCGTGGAACAGACTCAACGTGAGATCGTGCTTCTCGCAAACGGCCGCGAGCCGGATCTCGGCTTGATAGAGCTCCCAGCTCGACGTGAGAAAGCCGCCGTCCTTGTTGCTGTCGGAGTAGCCGAGCATGATCTCGACCACGCCGCCCCAGCTCGTTCGGACCAGATCGAGAATCCCGGGATACGAAAAGAGCGCTTCGAGGACTTCGCCGCAGCGCCGGAGATCGTCGATGGTCTCGAACAGCGGAATCACGCGCAGGGCGAGCCGAGGCTCGGGGCTCGTCGTCATGAGCCCGCACTCGCGATGAAGGAGCATCACCTCGAGCAAATCGGACGCCGACGTGGTCTTCGAGATGATGTAGTTCGGGAGCGACTCCGGTCCATACGCCTTCCGGATCGCGAACGCCGCGTTCATGATCCCGAGCTCGCTCTTTGTCTCGTCCGAGTACTCGAGGAACGGTGAATAGAGGGGGCGCACGGTGCGGAGCTCGCCGAGCAATCGTTCGACGCGAGCGGCTTCGCCGTCCGCGAGATAGTCGGAGCCGACGCGCGCGTGCGCGAACAGCTCGGCCACGACACGCTCGTGAACGTCGGAGTTTTGCCGAAGATCGATCGGCGCGAGGTGGAAGCGGAAGGCCCGCGCCGCGTGAATGAGCGCGCGGAGCCGGCCCTGGATGAGCTCGGCGCTGCGGTTCTTCTCGAGCGAATCGCGAATGACGACGAGATCGGCGATGAACTCGTCGGTGGTCGCGTAGGGCTCCGCTTCGGCCATCGCGGGCCGGGGCGGCTTCTGACGATTGAGCCGTTCCGCCGTCGCCCCGAGACGCGAATAGATCCCCACCAAAACTCGACGATAGGGCTCATCGCTCCGATGCTCCGACGGATCGGGCGACAGGGCCGCCAGCGCGGCGAGCTCCGGAGAGATTTTCACCATGCCGAGCGAGAGCGACAGCTCAGCGCCGAGCGCGTGGACTTCTTCGAAATAGTGCTCGAACGCCACGCACGATTGCGCGTGAATCGCGTCGACCAGGACGTCCTTCGTCACGAACGGATTGCCGTCACGGTCGCCGCCGATCCAGCTCCCGATGCGGACGATCGGACCGAGTTGCCACGGGCCGTCTTTGGGAAACTCGACTTCGAGTAGATCTTCGAGGGTCGCGTTGAGGGCCGGCACCGCGTAGAGAAACGTGGAGCGGTAGTAGCCGAGCGTGTTGGCGATTTCGTCGTGCACGGTGGGCTTTTCGACGCGAAGTGCGCGGGTTTGCCAGAGGGTCTGGATTTCGCGGCGGAGCGCGCGCTCGTTGGCCGCCATTTCGCGCTCGGTGAGCGTGCTGCGGTGTCGTTCGGACAAGAGCCGCGCGATCGCCACCTGCCGATCGAGGATGCTCTTTCGTTGCACCTCCGTCGGATGCGCGGTGAGCACTGGACCGACGGCCATCGTCCGAAGCGTCTTCTTCAGGAGCCCCGCGTCGACGTCGGCGCTCTTCAGCCGCTCGAGGGCCGCGTGGAGCGAGCCGCGCGTCTGATTCTTGCCGGCGAGCGCGTCGCGACGCGCTTCTTGCGTGCGCTGTTCGTCCTCCGCGATGTTCGCCAGGAAGGAGAAATAGCCGAACGCGCGCACGACGGAGACGGCTTCTTCGATGCCGAGCGCGTCGAGCACGAGCCGGAGCCGCGAACGCGCTTCGGGGTCGCCGTCGCGACGGAAACGGACGGCGTTCCGCCGCACCTCTTCGACGATGTCGAACATGCGCGACCCTTCGTGGTCGCGCAGCGTGTCGCCCAGTAAGCGCCCGAGGAGACGAATGTCGTCCCGGAGCGGTCCTCCGTTTTCGTTCAGCTCTCCCATGACCTCGGTTGTCCGGTGGACTCGACGACGGACATCCAGAGGTCGCCGTTCGTGTCGACTTGTTTGCGAAAGCGCGTGGCGAGCGGCATCGGCACATGGACGAAGCGTCCATGCCACCGGCCGATGAGCATTTCGGTGTTGCCGGCCATCGCCGCGTGCACGGCGTTGCGGGCGAGGTTCCAACAATAGAGGCTATCGGACGGACACGCCGGAACGCTCCGGATGTGATAGCTCGGATCGATGTACTTCAAGGTGACGTCGACGCCGCGCCGCGTGAGGTGCTCGACGATGCGGTCGCGGAGCACGGTACCGATGTCGTTCAGACGCACGTTGCCGCTCAAGTCGGTCTGACTCGGGCGACCGCTGTCGGTGAAGAGCTCTTGACCCGCCCCCTCCGCGACGACGATGAGCGCGTGCGCGTGCGCCTCCAGCCGGCGTTCGATGAACTTGAAGAGCCCGTACTCGCCTTCGAGCTCGATGGGCACCTCCGGGATGAGCACCGCGTCAACGTCGGTCGAGGCGATGGCCGCGTGACAGGCGATGAAGCCCGAATGGCGGCCCATCAGTTTCACCACGCCGATGCCGTTGCGGGCGCCGGTGGCTTCGACGTGCGCGCTCTTGATGACGTCGACCGCGGCGGAAAACGCCGTTTCGAAGCCGAAGCTCCGGTCGATGAAGTGCAGGTCGTTATCGATGGTCTTCGGGACGCCGATGACGGCGATGGGCAGCTCACGCCGCGCAATCTCGGCGACGATCGTCATCGCGCCGCGAAACGTGCCATCTCCGCCCACGACGAAGAGGACGCCGACCCCGAGCTCGACGAGCCGGTCCACCATCATGGCCGGATCTTTGCTGCCGCGGGACGTGCCGAGCGCGGTGCCGCCGTCGTGGTGAATGTCCGCGACGGATTCCGGCGTCATCCGGACCGGTTCGATTCCGGCGCCCGGAATGAGCCCCTCGAAGCCATAGCGGAACCCGACGATGTCGGTGACGCCGTAGCCTTTGACGAGCTCGAGGACCAAGCCGCGAATGACGTTGTTCACGCCCGGGCACAGACCCCCGCAAGTGACGATCCCGCAGCGAAGCCGCGACGTATCGAAGAAGATGCGATCGCGCGGGCCAGCGAGCTCGAACGCCGGTGGCGCGTCGAAGCGCTCCTGACGCGCCGAGACTTTCGAGAGCCGGTCGTCGATCAACACCCGATCGGCGCGCCCCACATAATGAACTGAGGGCGCGGCGAGCCGATGCGCGAGCGGCGAGGTGTACTTGCACTCACCCAAAATTCGAATCGCCGGATCGGCGGCGACCACGCGGCCCGTTCGCTCGGGCACGGTGAGAGCGATCGCCATGGGAAGAACAACTTGGCCCTGGACTCATTTCGCGCGGCTTTCGCGGGCGTTGCCACAGTGGGGCGGTACGAGCCACTGAACAAGACGGAGGGGTGGAGCGAGGCCCGCGATTTCATGAGCCGATCGAGCGCCGGTCCGTCGCTCTACCCTCGATCCCAAACGGAATTTGTGGCTCGATCCGCGTCCCCGCATGGACAGGCGTTTCAAAGTGCTCGGAGTCGTTCTGGCCGGCGGCGAAGGCCGACGCCTTTCACCGCTGACTCGAGATCGCGCGAAGCCCGCCGTCCCGTTCGGCGCCAACTATCGACTGATCGATTTCGCGTTGTCGAACTTGGTGAACGGCGGCTTCGTACGCATCGCGGTGCTCACGCAATACAAGAGCCACAGCTTGGATCGACACGTCGCTCAGACGTGGCGCATGTCGTCGATGCTCGGCGACTACGTCATGACGGTGCCGGCGCAGATGCGCATCGGCAAGCGATGGTTCGAGGGCTCCGCGGACGCGGTGTTCCAGAACATGAACCTGATCACCGACGAGTCGCCCGATTACATCTGCGTGTTCGGCGCGGATCACATCTATCGGATGGATCCGGCGCAGATGCTCAAGTTCCACATCGAGACGGGCGCCGGCGTCACCGTCGCGGCGATTCGCGTGCCCCGCGTCGAGGCGTATCGGTTCGGCATCATCGAAGCGGGCGCCGGGTGTCGCATCGCGCGGTTTCGCGAGAAGCCCACGGACGCCGTCGGTCTCGCCGATTCACCGGACGAAGTGCTCGCGTCGATGGGCAACTACGTCTTTTCGACGCAAGTGCTCGTCGATGCGCTGCGCGAAGACGCCGAAAATCGTGAGAGCCGTCACGACATGGGCGGCGACGTGGTCCCGAGCCTCGCGAAGCGCGGCCTCGCCGCGGTCTACGACTTCGCGCTGAACAGGATCCCCGGTTCCACCGAGCGCGATCGCGCGTACTGGCGCGACGTGGGGACGCTCGACACGTACTACGACTCGCACATGGACCTCATCAGCGTCCATCCGGTGTTCAACTTGTACAACGCCGAATGGCCGATCTTGAGCGCGCATCCGCCGCTTCCGCCCGCGAAATTCGTCCTCGATGGCGAAGGTCGCCGCGGGACGGCGATCGATTCGATCGTCGGCGCGGGCGTCATCGTGTCCGGCGGACTCGTCCGGCGAAGCGTCCTGTCACCGGGAGTACGCGTCGAAGAAGGCGCCATCATTCAGGACTCCGTGCTCCTCGATGACGTCAGCGTGGGGCCGGGTGCCGTCGTACGGCGCGCGATCCTCGACAAGAACGTCGCGGTCCCCGCAGGCGCCCGCATCGGCGTGGATCTCGAGGCCGACCGCGCGCGCGGTTTCACGATTTCCGACCACGGCATCGTGGTGCTCGGCAAGGGAGACATCGTCCCGGCGATCTAGTCGGCGCGCGCGACATGGCTCTTCCCGTGATGACGCCCGCTCCGGGCGAGCGGCTCCTTCGCTACATCGGCGATCGGCTCGTGGTGCGCCTCACGAATACGGCGATCCCCGACGGCGCGCGCGGCTTCCTCCGCACGAATCTGACGCGCGCGGCGCTGTCCCGCGCCGACGTGACGACGCGCGGACAAGATCGCCTCATGGGCGGCTCGCCGTTCGCCGGCGCGTCGTGGCGCGACATTCCGCTCGATCGCGTCGCGGGCGGATTCGAGGTGAGTCTCCCGCTCCTCGAGGTCGGCTACTTTCGGGCGAAGGCCTACTACGTAGTGCCGAGCGGCGCCCAGGTGTGGCCAGACGGCTCGGACGTCGGCGTCTCGGTGCACCCGAACTGCCTCCGGACCGCGAACCTCGTCTACTGCGCGTTCCCGCGCGCGTTCGGTTCCGCGAACCGCGCGATTCCGCCCGAGCTCGCGCCGGCCGTGAAGAAGCTCGACGAGCGCGATTTCACGGTGATTCCGCCCTCGGGAAAGCTCCGCGACGTGACGGCGATGGTGCCGCACATCATGGACGAGCTCGGGTTTCGCGCGCTCCATTTGCTTCCGATCGGGCCGGTGCCGACCACGCACGCGCGCATGGGGCGCTACGGAAGCCCCTACGCCGCGCTCGATCTGACGGGCATCGATCCTGCACTCGTCGAACACGATGCGCGCACCAACGCCGTCGATCAATTCCGGGAGCTCGCCGACGCGGTGCACGCGCGCGACGGCACGATGATGCTCGACGTCGTGTTGAACCACACCGGCTGGGGTTCGCGCCTCTTCGACTCGCACCCGGAGTGGTTTCACCGGAACGCGGACGGCACGTTCAAGAGCCCGGGCGCCTGGGGAAATACCTGGGCGGATCTGGTCGAGCTCGATCAAGATCACGTCCAGCTCTGGCACCGCCTCGCCGAGTCGCTCGCCACCTGGTGTCGTCGCGGTATCGACGCGTTCCGTTGCGACGCGGGATACATGGTGCCGCTTCCGGCGTGGCAGTTCGTCATCGCACGCGTGCGCATGGACTTTCCGGACACGCTATTTTTCCTCGAAGGGCTCGGCGGCCCGTGGGAAGCGACCGAGTCGCTCCTCACCGAAGGCGGAATGCAGTGGGCGTACTCGGAGCTCTTTCAGAATTATTCGGCGCGCGAAGTCTCCGGATACCTCGATCACGCGCTGAAGCAGAGCCGGCGCATCGGCTCATTGGTCAACTACGCCGAGACCCACGACAACGAACGCCTCGCCGCCCGCGGCGCGGCGTGGTCGCTCCTTCGTAATCGGCTCTCGGCGCTCGCCGCGCCGTCCGCCGCGTACGGCATCACCGCCGGCGTCGAGTGGCTCGAGACGGCGAAGATCGACGTTCACGAAGCGCGCCCACTCGGCTTCGGACAATCGCCGAACCTCGTCCGCGAAATCGCCCAGCTCACGCGGCTCCTCTCCGAGCACCCGTGTTTCTTCGACGGTGCGACGATCGTCCGCGTCAGCCCCGACGACAGCTCGATCCTTGCGCTCGAGCGCACCTCGGCCGACGAACGGGAGCGCTGCCTCGTGCTCGCGAATCTCGACGTCGAGAAAGCGCACACGCTCGAATTGTCGGGGACCTTGTGGCTTCACGGCGGCGAAAAAGTCGTCGATCTCCTCGGCGCCGCGCTGCCCGCGGTGCACTGGCTCGATGCCGACCACGTCGAGGTGTCGCTCGAAGCGGGCCGCGTCGTGTGCCTCTCTGCTTCCGAGTCGGGCGGGAACGGGCGCGGCAGCGTGTATCGAAAACTCCGCGCCCAGGCGGCGTGGGCGCTGTCCGCGCTCGGCGTCGTCTTGCCTCACGAAAACGTGGGCGACGCGCCGTTCGCGGAGCTCGCGGCGTTCGTCTCCGCCGATCCGAAGGCCTTTCTCGGAAGCCTCGGTAAGCTCGACGCGAGCCGCGCGAAGTCCGATTTGTTGGGGGCGCTCAAGGCGGCGTGCGAGGCCGATGGCTACGGCGAGGTCGTCATGTGGACCGCGCTCGATGCGCGCCGCATCACGCTTCTGCCGCCGCGGCACTGGCTCCTCATCGTCGATTCGAAGCGGTTCGAAATCGATCTCGAAGTGCTCGATCTGCCGCACCGCGTACGCTCGACGGAAACGGCGATCGGCTACGTCGTCGCCGTTCCGCCGCTCACCGGCCGCGAACGCGACGTCGTCCTGCACCTCGATCGGTACGAACGCGACGAGGCGCTCGTCGAAGCGCGGATCCGGGTCCTGTCGCCGCGCGGTGATCTCGCGGTCGATCCCTTCGACGCCGGTGGAGAACGCGTGCTCCTCACGAACGGCCGCGGCGGCATGGCGCGCCTCTCCGTCGATCTCGGCAAGATCCGCAGCAAATACGACTGCCTCCTCGGCGCGAACCTCCACCCCGACGTCCCGGTCGATCGCCACATTTTGGTGAAACGCCTCCGCGCGTGGGTCAACGCAGACGGCTTCATCACCGCGCTCGATCGCGAGAACGCCATCGACGTCGAGGCCGGACCGCCCGCCGTCTATCGCTTCGCCGCGCACGCGGGGGACGGTCGGCGCGTGCGCGTCGATCTCGAAATCGGGTTCGTCCCGAACGAGAACACCGTGACGATCCGCTGCTGCCGGAGAACGTCGGACACCGAGGACACCCTGCCGCCGAACCGCGACGTGCGGCTCACCTTGCGCCTCGATCTCGAGGATCGGAATTTCCACGCCGAGACGCACGCGAACCCCGACACGGAGACGCATTTCGTCACCAACACGCGCGCACTCGCAGGCCGCGCCGGTTTCGAATTTCGCCCCGCCCAAGATCGCTCCCTCGTCGCGGTCGTCGACGCCGGCGCGTACCACGACTCTCCGGAGTGGAGCCTCGGCCTCTTTCACGAAGAAGAAGCGACGCGCGGCTTGCCGGATCGCGGTGACGCCTGGAGCCCCGGCTGGTTCGACGTGCCGCTCACCGGCGGAGAACCGGCGCGCCTCACCGTGAGCGCGGAACCCCACGACGTCGCGTCGGGCGCGCATCGGCCCGACGACGTTCCCGTCTCGAGTCAGCGCGCGCCATCGATTCCGCCACGCCGTTCGGAACCGCGGCTCGTCTCGGCGCTCCGTCACGCAGCGCGCGCGTACATCGTGCGTCGCGGCGTCGACAAGACGGTGATCGCCGGGTATCCGTGGTTCCTCGATTGGGGCAGAGACTCGCTCATCGCGTCCCGCGGTCTCGTCGCAGGCGGCTTCGTCGAAGAGGTGCGCTCGATTTTGCGCACCTTCGGGCGATTCGAAGAAAATGGGACGCTGCCGAATTATCTCTCGGGCGTGACGGCGGGGTCGCGCGAGAGTTCGGATGCGCCGCTCTGGTATGCGCTCGCGTGCGAGGAGTACGCGCGCGTGGCCGGCGATCGAGCCCTCGCCGAGCGCGTCGACGATCGCCGCTCGATCCTCGACGTGCTCCGCTCGATCGCGACGCACTATCTCGAAGGAACGCCGAACGGCGTGCGCGTCGATCCGGAGTCGGGCCTCGTCTGGAGCCCCCCGCACTACACGTGGATGGACACGAACTATCCGGCGGCGACGCCGCGCGAGGGCTATCCGATCGAGCTGTCCGCGCTGTTCGCGCGACTCACGGCGCTCCTCGACCGGCTCGGCGCGCCCGCCTCGGGGGCGCCGTGGCGTGACGTGTCGGAGCGCACCCGGGACGCGCTCGCGCTTTACAATCACCCACACCTCGGCTTCTTCGCCGACACTTTGCATGCGTCGCCCGGCGTTCCCGCGAAACGAGCCGTCGCCGACGACCATCTTCGTCCCAATCAGCTCTTCGCGGTGAGTCTCGGATTCGTCACCGGCGCGCGCGCGCGGGCGATGGTCGACAGCGTCGCGCGCTTCCTGCTCGTTCCCGGTGCATTGCGGACGCTCGCGCCGAGAAAAGTCGAAGTGCCGCTCCCGGTCATCAAGGATGGCCATCTTCTGAACGACCCGGCTTCGCCGTACTTCGGTCACTACGAAGGCGACGAGGACACGCACCGAAAACCCGCCTATCACAACGGCACGGCGTGGCCCTGGCTCTTGCCGAGCTTCTGCGAATCGCTCGTCGCCGCGTATCCCGGCGACGACGCGGCGCGACTCGCCGCGCGCGCGATCCTCGGCTCGACGGCGCGATTTCTCACCGAGGGCACGATCGGCCAGCTGCCGGAAATCCTCGACGGAGACGCGCCGCATCGACAGCGCGGGTGCGACGCGCAAGCCTGGAGCGTGACGGAGACACTTCGCGTCGCGATCGCGCTCGAGGAACCTGGATGAGCGACGTCATTGCACCGGTCCTCGGCGAGCTCGACCGGTGGTTACTCGCGGAAGGAACGCACCGCGACGCGTACAAGAAGCTCGGCGCGCATCCGCGCGTGATGGACGGTCGCGCCGGAACGGCGTTCGCCGTCTGGGCGCCGAACGCTCGCCGCGTCGCCGTCGTCGGCGATTTCAACGGCTGGAACGACGCCTCGCATCCTCTGGTGTGCTTCGGCAAACCCGGCGTGTGGGAAGGCTTCGTCGAAGGGGCGTCGAAGGGCCAGCGTTACAAGCTCGCGATCGACGGCCCCGGCGGCGAACGATTGCCGCTCAAGGCCGATCCCTTCGCTTTCCGTCAAGAAGCCGCGCCGAACACGGCGTCGGTGATCGCGGGGCTCACGCCGCACGCCTGGCATGACGCGGAGTGGATGCGCGTCCGCGGCGGAAAGCAGCGATACGACGCGCCGGTGAGCATCTACGAAGTCCACCTCGGCTCGTGGCGCCGCCACGAAGACGGCTCATTCCTCACGTATCGCGAGGCCGGGAAACGCCTCGCCGAGTACGTCACCGACCTCGGCTTTTCCCACGTCGAGCTCCTTCCGATCAACGAGCACCCCTTCTACGCCTCGTGGGGCTATCAGCCGCTCGGCCTCTTTGCGCCGACCAGCCGCTACGGCGAGCCCGACGATTTCAAGGCCTTCGTCGGCGAGCTCCACGCCGCGGGCGTGGGCGTGCTCATCGACTGGGTTCCTGCGCATTTTCCCGCGGATGAGCATGGACTCGCGCAGTTCGACGGGACGCACCTTTACGAACACGCCGACCCGCGACGAGGGCGGCACCCCGATTGGGGAACCCTGGTCTACAACTACGGTCGAACGGAAGTGCAGAACTTCCTGATCTCGAACGCGCTCTTCTGGCTCGACGAGTTTCACCTCGACGGACTCCGCGTCGACGCCGTCGCGAGCATGCTCTACCTCGACTACAGCCGGCGCGCGGGTGAGTGGCTTCCGAACCGTTACGGCGGACGAGAAAACCTCGAAGCGGTCGCGTTTCTCCGCCGCTTGAACGAGGTCGTCTACGAGCATTTTCCGGACGTCGTGATGATCGCGGAAGAGAGCACCGCATGGCCGGCCGTGTCGCGGCCGACGAGCGCGGGCGGCCTCGGCTTCGGGTTCAAGTGGAACATGGGCTGGATGCACGACACGCGCGCGTATCTCGGGTTCCCCATCCCGGCGCGTCCGGAACGCCACGATCAGATCACGTTCAGCATGATCTATCAAAACAGCGAAAATTACGTGCTTCCGCTGTCACACGACGAGGTCGTCCACGGGAAGCGCTCGCTCCTCTGGAGCATGGCCGGCACGCGAGACGAGCAGTTCGCGAATTTACGGCTCTGGTTCGCCTGGCAATGGATCCACGCCGGGAAGAAGCTGCTCTTCATGGGCGGCGAGTTCGCCCAGGACCACGAGTGGTCGCACGACGGCGAACTCGCGTGGAACCTCGTTCAGTACCCGCAGCACCGAGGCGTGCAAGACCTCGTGCGCGATTTGAACCGGCTCTACCGCGACGTGCCGGCGCTCTACGAGCTCGACGTGGAACCCCAGGGCTTCCAATGGATCGACAGCCAGGACAGAACGAACAGCGTGCTCGCCGTGCTCCGGCAGGGAAAGGACGCGCGCGCGGTCGCGGTCGGCGTGTTCAACTTCAGCGGGCTCGTGCGTCGCGGCTATCGCGTCGGGGTGCCGTTCGCGGGTCGATGGCGTGAAGTACTGAACACCGATGCATCACGGTACGGCGGTCGGAACGAGGGCAACCTGGGCGGCGCGACGGCGGAACCCGTCGCCGCGCACCACATGACCGACTCGCTGTCTTTGACGCTACCGGCGCTCGGCGCGGTCGTGTTCGTGCCCGAGCCCGCCGGCGACTCGACCGTCCGCGCAGCGGATTCGACAGGCGGCGTTTCACGAGAATTTTCCGGCTGATCGCGGCGCTTTCGAAACCGTTCGGCACCGCTTCCGAAACAAAGCGATTTGGCGGCAAAGAGCCGGCGATGAAGCCTCGCGAAAGGGCCCGACGCGTTGGTATGGTGCTGCCCGCCCATGTCGACACTTCACGAGAAGCTTCGCGAGCTCACCGAAAACAATCTGTGGTGGACCTGGCATCCGCGGGTGCGCGCCATCTTCCGTGACATCGACTTCGAACTGTTCCTGAGCTCGCACGAAAACCCACTCGTGTTTTTGCGGCGCATCGATCCGGCGCGCCTCGAACAACGGGCCATGGACGTCGACGCGCCGGCGCGCATCGATCGCTCGCTGCGGCAGCTTCGCGCCCACCTCACCCGCGATCGCGTCTGGGGCCAGCTCAACGCGGGCGCGCTCGGTGCGCGACCGGTCGCCTACTTTTGCATGGAGTTCGGCATTCACGAATCGCTCCCGATCTATTCGGGCGGCCTCGGCATCCTCGCCGGCGATCATCTGAAGTCCGCCGCACACGTCGGCGTGCCGATGGTCGGCGTCGGCATGCTCTATCACCAGGGCTACACGAGCCAGGTTCTCAACAAGGAGTTCTGGCAAGAAGACGTGGTCGAACCGTTCCAGGTCGAAGACTTGCCGGTACGGCCCGCGATCGGAAAAGACGGCAAGCCGACGCGCGTGTCCGTCGAGCTCCCCGGACGCACCGTGTTCGCGAAGGTGCTCGAAGCGAAGGTCGGCACCGTACGGCTCCTCTTGCTCGACACCCGCGACCCCGAAAACTCCGAAGCCGATCAGGCGCTCGGCGCGCGTCTCTACGGCGGCGACCAACGCACGCGCATTCAGCAGGAGCTCATTCTCGGCGTCGGCGGTCACCGCGCGCTCCGCGCGCTCGGCATCACTCCCGGCGTCATTCATCTGAACGAAGGACACTGCGCCTTCGCGATGCTCGAGCTCGCACGGCATCGCGTGCAAGACGACGGTCACGAACCCCAGCGCGCGATCCGCGAAGCGGGCTCCACCACGGTTTTCACGACGCACACCCCGGTCGAAGCCGGCCACGACCGCTTCCCTGCCGATCTCGCCGCCGAACACCTCGGTTTTCTCGCGAACGGAATTGGTCTCGCCCTCGACGACGTGCTCGGTCTGGGCCGCGTGAACCCGAAGGACCACGGCGCACCGTTCCTGCCGACCGTGCTCGCGCTCAAGCTCGCTCGCCGGACCAATGGCGTGTCTGCGCTGCACGGCCAGGTGAGCCGGGCTATGTGGCAAGTGCTCTGGCCAGATCGCACCGAGGACGAGGTGCCGATCGGACACGTCACCAACGGCGTCCACTTGATGAGCTGGATGTCGCTCGAGCTCGACCAGCTCCTCCGCGGCCACTTCGGGCAGAACTGGGCCCGTCATCAATCGAACCCCGAGCTCTGGGCGCGCATCGAGGACATCGACCCGAACGAAATCTGGGAGCTCAAGCGGATCATGAAGGCGCGCATGCTCCGCTTCGTCGATCAAAGGAGCGCGAAGACGCACGAGCGACTCGGTCGCGAGCCGGCTCCGCCCCTCGACCCCGACGCGCTCACGATCGGGTTCAGCCGCCGGTTCGTGCCTTACAAGCGGCCGGATCTTCTGTTCCGCGATCCGGACCGGCTCGCCAAGATCGTGAACGGGAAGAACCCGGTCAATTTGCTGTTCGCCGGCCGAGCGCACCCCGCCGATCATCCCGGCAAGAGCATCATTCAGCGCGTCGCGAACTGGGCGGAAGATCCGCGCTTCAAGAACCGTGTCGCGTTCGTCGAGAACTACAACATCCGCGTCGGCAGAACGCTGTACCAAGGCGTCGATGCGTGGCTGAACAACCCGCGCCGTCCCCTCGAGGCGTGCGGCACGAGCGGCATGAAGGTCGTCATGAACGGTGGCCTCCACGTCTCGATCCTCGACGGCTGGTGGGCGGAGTGCTTCGACGGCAAAAACGGCTTCGCCATCGGAACGACCGAGACGCCCGCCCGCGAGGACGAGCAAGACGCCCGCGACGCCGAAGCGCTGTATCGCCTGCTCGAAGAAGAGATCGTGCCGCTCTACTACGATCGCGACAAGCGCGGCATTCCGCGCCGCTGGGTTCGGCGCGTGCAGCGGAGCATGCGAACGCTCGCGTGGCGCTTCAGCGCCGACCGCATGATGAAGGACTACGTCGAAGAGCTGTACGTGCCCGCGGCGCTCGGCTCCTCGAAGCGCATGACGGCTCCCTAGGACAGGACGAGCTCGCCGTACACGTCGAGGTACGCGCGCGCGGACGGAGCCCAGCTGAAATCGCGACGCATTCCGGCGCGCTGAAGCGCCTCGAATCGATGGGGCTCACGGCCGTAAAGGGCAACCGCGCGAGACAGGGCTTCGCCGAGCGCAAAGCCCGTCGCGAGGTCGAACGTGAACCCGGTAGCGTCATCTCCCGTGGTCACGTCGCGCACGGTGTCGGCGAGGCCGCCCGTGTACCGAACGACGGGCACCGCTCCGTATCGCATCGCGTACAGCTGAACGAGGCCGCACGGTTCGGCACGCGACGGGACGACGACGAAATCCGAGCCGGCGAAGGTCCTGTGCGCGAGTCGTTCGTCCTGGGCATGCAAGAACGCGACTCTTCCTGGATACCGAGTGCGCGCGTCGGCGAACGCCGCCTCGATGATCGGATCACCGCGCCCGATGACGACGAGCTGGGCGCCGAGGCTCGTCAGATGCGGAATATTTTCTGCGAGTAGGTCGAGCCCCTTGATCGCCGCGAGCCGGCTCACGACGCCGAAGAGCGGCGTGCGTGGCTCCACGTCGAGACCGGTCTCCTGTTGCAGCGCGTCCTTGTTCCGCGGCCGTCGCGCGAGTAGCGACACGTCGAACGGCGCGGCGAGGTGCGGGCTCGACGCCGGATTCCAGATCGCATCGTCGACGCCGTTCAGGATGCCGCGAACGTCCCGGGCGCGCGCGCGGAGAGTGCCGTCGAGGCCAAAGCCCCCTTCCGGCGTTCGAATCTCGCGAGCGTAGTTGGGGCTCACCGTCGTAATGCGGCTCGCGTACACGATACCGGCCTTGAGCAGATTGACGCGTCCGAAGAACTCGACGTCACCGGTGTCGTACGCGTCCCGCGGCAGCCACATCGACGCGAGCAGCTCCGGACTGAAATGACCCTGGTACGCGAGGTTGTGGAGCGTCATCACGGTCGGAATCGAGAGGCCGCCGAGAGCGACGTACGCAGGAGCGAGCGCCGTTTGCCAATCGTGGCAGTGGAGCACTTCGGGGAGCCACCCCGCGCCGTCACCGTCGCGCGCGATCTCGACCGCGGCGCGAGCGAGCGCCGCCGCACCGAGGTGTGAATCGCCGAAATCCGCGTACGGATCCGCGGAGCGCGCGTAGAGCTCGGGCGCGTCGATCACGTACACCGGCACGCCGCGATCGGTCACGCCGCGAAGGAGGCGCGCGTGTTCCGAACCCGGCAAGCCGCGCGCGAATCGACGTGATTCGGTGAGCGGTTTCACCCCGGTGAGTACTCCGGGAAATCCCGGCAGGAGCAAGCGCGCGTCCACTCCCAGCGCGCCGAGGGCGGACGGCAGCGCGCCGAGCACGTCGGAGAGACCCCCCACCTTGACGTAGGGGAACGCCTCGGTCGCCGAATGCAGAACCCGCATGTTCCGGAACCGACTACTCGATGGCTCAGGTGATGACGCAGAGGTCGGGCAAGTTGCGGTACTTCTGCGCGTGATCCAGCCCGTAACCGACGACGAATACGTCGTCGACGGTGAAGCCGAGGTAGTCGATGTCGACCTGGCGAATCGCCCGCGCCGGCTTGTGGAGCAAGCTGCAGAGCTTCACGCTCCGCGGCCTTCGCGCGGTAATTTGCTCGATGAGGTAGTGACTCGTGAGTCCGGTATCGACGATGTCCTCGACGATGAGCACGTCTTCGTTCTGGATCCCTCGTCCGAGATCCAAGGTGATCCGAACGACGCCGCTCGAGACCGTCGCGTTCCCGTAGCTTTGCACGCCGAGGAATTCGACGGACAGCGGCAGGTCGATGTGGCGGCAGAGATCCGCGAGGAAGATGAAGCTGCCCTTCAAGACACCGACGAGGAGCAGCGAGCGGCCGCGGTAGTCGTTGGTGATCGTCTGCCCGAGCTCGCGCACGCGCGCCCCGATTCGTTCCGCGCTGAAAAGCACCGTTCGAAGAGGATCGGTCTGTTCTGTCACGCTGACTTCGCTCACACGCCGAGAAAGGGCGTGCAGCGAAGACACTACCAGAGAGCGCTAGGCGAGGCGTCCCCGAAGATCCGCGCCCCCACGTCGTCGCCGTCGGTGCGCCACGAAATGGACCCGACACGATCGGTTCGAAACGCCGCGACGTGAAACGCGGCCAAGGTGTCGAGCGTGCTCGGGTGCGGGTGCCCGAATCGGTTTCTGACGCCGCAAGACACGCTCGCGAACGCGGGTCGTACGACGGAGAGCAACTCCGGGGTGGTCGAAGTACGGCTCCCGTGATGCCCGACCTTGAGAAAGTCCGCGCGGAGTGAGTCGCTCGCCGTCCGAACGAGACGCTCCTCGGTCTCGTGCTCCGCGTCGCCCATGAGCAACGCCCGACGGCGCCCATACCCGACGCGGATGACGAACGAATTGTCGTTCGGACCGAGCAGCGGATCGAAGGACGGACACGGCGAGAGCACTCGAACCCGTGCGCCTCCCATCGCGTGCTCGGGACCGCACAACATATCGGGTGTTCGCACCGGGACCTGGCGCGCCGCGAGATCCGCGAGAAGCGCGACGTACTCGGGGCCCGCGCCTTGCGCGCGTCCCTGACCGGTGTCCCAGAACTCCCCCACGTCGACCGTTTTGAGTGCAGAGGCGAGCCCGATGTAGTGGTCGGGATGCGGATGCGACAGCACCGCGACGTCGACGCGATCCCGACGGCGCATGCGAAGCAGCGGCGTGAGCACACTGACGCCGGGGTCCACCGCACTTCCGACGAGTCCACCCCCGTCGATGAGCATGAGCTCGCCGTCGGGAAGGTCGACGAGGGTCGAATCTCCTTGGCCCACGTCGAGCGCGACGACGCGCAACTCATTTTTGGGATGACCCGCGCGATACGCCGCGACTTCGAGCGCGAAGGTCGCGAGCGTGGTTCCGGCGATCCATGCCGCGACGATCGCGACGGTGGCATGAGACCGAGGGTGCACGTCACGCGCGCTCGACGACCGGCGACGCTCGTCGTTGCCATCGATCGGGCCGCGCGACGGGGCTCGCGCCGTGAGCGCGGAAAATACCCCTGCGGCGCCGACGGCCATCGCCGCGAATTGCCACGCGGTCGGAGGCGGCACCGGCACGGCGCACCACGTCGCCGACGCGCTCGCCTTTGCAATGGCGCGCACGACGAGGAGCGCGCCGGACGCGACCAGGGCGATCCCTCGTTCGAGCGGGCGGAACGTCGCGATCGCGTGCACGAGACAGAGCGGCAGGGACACGAGCTCGCCGAACGGCACGGCCGCGACGTTCGCGAGCATGCCGGCGATCGTGATCCGCGGTCCGAGCGTCGCCAGGACGGGCGCGCACGGAAGCGTCGCCGAAAGGGTCGCCGCGCCCGAGCCGACGAGGAAGCGCCGGATCTTGCCGGCTTCATTTCCGGAAAGACGCTTCACGAGCGGGCCGCCGATCGCGAAGAGCCCGCTCGTCGCGAGCACCGAGAGCACGAACGAGACGTCGAATCCGATGAGCGAATCGAGGAGGGCGCCGACGCCGATCGAGATCGCGAACGCGCGCACGGCCGACGGACGGCGCCCGAAGGCGCGCACGGCGAGGGCCGCGCTCAGCATCCACGCGGCTCGCCACGCGGAACCGCTCCCGCCGGCAAAATCCGCATAGATGGGCGCGAGAAGCGCGCCGAGTGCGGCAGAGACACGGCCGACGTCGAACCGTGCGGCGAGCGATTCGACGCGCACCAGGAGAAACGACAGCGCTCGCACGATGCCGAGCACGGCGACGACCAGGTGCGTACCGCTGACGGCGAGCAGATGCGCGAGCCCGCTCGCGCGGAACGCAGCGTTGTCGTCGCTCGAAAGATCGTTTTCGCCGAGCACCAGGGCGCGAGCCATGGGCGCCGCGTCGGGCACGAAGGTCGCGTCGATGCGGGCGCGCACCCGAGCGCGGAACCGATCGACGATCGCGAAGAGCGAACGCGCCGGGCGCACGATGCGCACGTCGAGCGCGGCGCCGCTCGCCGTGACACCGCTGCGAGCCGCGCTCGGCGCTGGATCGGCGAGCTCCGCATTCTGGAACAACTCGGTCGGCGCGAGCTGCGCCACGACGTCGATCTGGTCGCCGCGCGCGAGCTCGGGTGGTCCACCATATAAGTGGGCGCGCAGACCGACGATGCTCCGGCCCTCGCAGTCGAGCGATTCGAAATCCGCCACGAACCCGAGCGTGCCGGCGCGAGAGACCGGCGACGTGACGACGCGCGCGCTTCCCGAGCAACGTCGCGGAGCGCCGAGGGCCGACCGGACGTCGACGAGCGACCGCTCGAAGACCGCGACCGCGTGCCGTGCGCGCGCCGCCGACAACGCGAACACGACGAGAGCGACGACCAACGCTGGCCAGCGCGATCTCCCCGCCAAGAGCGCCGCGATGCACGCGGACGCGACCAACACCGCGCCGGCGTTGCCGGCGAGAAGTCCGCCGACCACCGCTGCACCGGCCACGACGAGCACTCCATCGATGCGCACGCGACCCGGCACTGCACGCCGCGAGCCATCGACAAAATCCGCCGCGCCGTCACGATCCGACGTGGCGACGCCGCGATGGCGCCGGCGTTTCGCCATCGACGACTTCGTCAACGCCGGTAACGACCGCCCCGCCGACGTCTCCGACGGCAGGGAACCCAGGAAGGCGAGCTCGGGTTTGCTCGACCGTCGTCGTTCTTCGACCCGGCCGCGAGTGATTTACGGGAAGTAGTAGAGCGCGGCGACGTTGCTGGTGAAGATGTCCCAGGGGCTGTTCTGCAGCGTCGTGCCGAAACTGGTGATGGAGTAGTCGGCTTTGGCGCCACCGGGCGCGTTGTTGGTGCTCGAGATGCTGTCGTGTGAAACGAGGAGGCCGAGGGTACCCTGGAGGGCGAGCTGCGGAATGCCGATGAAGCCGAAGTGGATTTCCGCGCCGGCGCGCGCGCCGATGTCGAAGTGGAAGCCGCTGCCGCTGAGGCCGCCGACGCCGGGGGCGCCGCTCACCGACCAGCTCGAAAAACCGAGATTCAACTCGGGGATCACCTCGAATGTGAAGTGCCCTGCGGCGCCGAGCGCGATGGGGACGCCGCCGTGAATCAGAAACGCGGTGGTGGACGGCAGGTTCACAGTGGCGCCGCCGTTACTTCCGCTCTCGCCGGAGAAGCGAAAGCCGAGACCGCCGTCGATGCCGAAGCGATCGGTAAGCCAGTAACGAACGCCGATGACCGGCGCGTCGAGCCCGACGGTGCCGACGCCGCTCGGTGCCGCGTTGCCACATTCGGGCCCGCCCGGGTTGTTGCAACCGACCTGAAGGGTACGGGTGCCGAGATATCCGATCGCCAGCGTCCCAACGAACATGTCGTGGTCCGAATCGGCCTCGGGCCGCAGGGGGCGCGCGGGCTGAGCCGCGGCGGGCGCCGCGCCGGGAAGCGTCATGGCGCCACTGGCGCTGACCTGGGCGTTCGCTTGCGCAGGGGGCGGCGCGGGCTGGGTCGCGGGTGGCGGCGGCGACGTGTTCTGCGCTCGTGCTCCCGGCGAGATCGCGATAACCGTCGTGGCTGCCAGTGCACAGGCGAGGGATTCCAACGTGGTGCGCTTCATGTGTTCTCCTTCGAGTCCGAGTGACGACGGCGACATTCGCTCCCGATGTTTCGAGACGTCGACAGTCTCTCCGGGCGCGCATCCTCTACGAAAAGATCGATCCGCACCAATTTCGGTCATGACGCGACGCGGTAGACCAGCAGGGATGTCAGAGGGCCATGCGCCTCGGGAAAACGACACTCACGATGGCGCGTGAACGACTCGATCGGCTCCTCGTCGCGCGAGGACATGCGACGACGCGCGCTCGAGCCCAGGCAATGGTCCGACAAGGTCAAGTGTCGGTGAACGGTCGGGCCGTGACGACGCCGGGCGCGTTTCTCGACGACGCCGCGGCGCTGACCGTCGCGGCCGCGCGCGAATTCGTGTCGCGCGGCGGGCACAAGCTCGACCACGCGCTCGACGCGCTCGGCATCGACGTGACCGGCGCGGTCGTCGTCGACGTGGGCGCGTCGACCGGCGGGTTCACCGATTGCGTGCTCCAGCGGGGTGCAAAAAAGGTGTACGCGGTCGACGTGGGCCACGAGCAACTCGCGCCGCGTCTCCGTGAGGACCCGCGCGTCGTCGTGCGCGACCGGACGAACGCGCGTGATCTCAGCGCCGCGGACTTCCACGAACCGGTGGACCTCGTCCTCATCGACGCGTCGTTCATCGGGCTCGAGTTGCTCGCGGGTCCCGCGGCGCGATTGCTATCGCCCGGCGGGAAGATCGTCGCACTCGTGAAGCCGCAGTTCGAGGTCGGCAAGGAATCCGCGCGACGCGCGCGCGGCGTGATCCGCGACCGTCGCGAACGCGAACGCGGCATCGCGCACGGCCGCGACGCCATCGCCCTCGCCGGGTTCACGATCGTCGGCGAATCGGACAGCGCGCTCGCCGGGCCGAAAGGAAACGTGGAGCGGTTCGTGTACGGCGTGAAGGCGTAATGCTCGTGTCGCCGACGGCCGCGACGGCTACAGCACCATCACCCAAAAATCGTAAACGGTGTGGGTCCAGACGACGGGGGCGAAGCCGCGAAGACGATAGATGAGGACGAAGACGAGCCCGCACACCCAGCGAAAGAGAAACGAGTCGGACTGGAAGGGTTCACCGAGCTCGCCGACGTAGTGCCACGCGCTGAACGCGCCCGCGGTAACGACGGCCCACAGGATGGGCACCAGGGCTTTTCGAAGCTGCGTGGTGAGTGGATAGAAGACGCCGATGATTTTCAGGCCGAGACCGAAGAGCACGACGCGGAACACGAGCTCTTCGTAGAAGCCGGCGCCGAGCGACATGATCGTGCCGGCGAATGCGCCCTGGGGAATGTCGCCCAGGAACACGCGCCCGACGACGTAGTTGGCGGTGAGACGCATCGCGACGGCGTACACGACGCCTTCGGCGGCCATCCACGCGAAGCGCTGCCAATGCAAGGCGTGTCCGCGACCGGCGAGGCCGAGGCCGAATACGTACACGAGACCAATGCCGAGGGTCATGCCGCCGTACGCGGCCATGTTGTGATCGGAGAGCGCGACCAGCTCGCGCGTGACCACGTCGGCCGCGTTGCGAATGGGCAGAAAGATGATCCCGAGGTGATAGCCGACGAACATCGGCAAAGTCAGAACGAGATCGGACCAGGGATCCGCACGACGAACTTCCGCGGCGGGAGCAGCGACGTCCGGTGCGGGCGAGCTCACGGGCGTCAGCTCGGCCGCAAGTTGTAGACGATGAAGATGACGACCATGACCCAGACCAGCACGGCCGCGACGAACGGGCCGTCGCGGAGCATCTCCTGAGTCGGGCTCTCGGCGCGCGGGCGCGAACGCACGAGGTGCAGAAACCGAAGGACCGCGAGCACGACGAAGATCGTCGTGAGCCAGAGGCGGTCCGAGCCGAAGAACTTCCGCGTCGCGTCGTCGACCGTGTACGCGAAGTACGTCCCGATCGTGAGAATGCCCGTGAGCGTGAGGGCGAGGTCGAGGCCGCGCGTGGTGTAGCCGGAGAGCGCCGCGCGTTGGATCTTGGCGCGCGCGCGATCGGCTGCAAGCTCGTGCCGCCGCTTGCCGAAACCGAGAAAGAGCGCGAGGAGGGCCGTGCACGCGAGCAGGTAGCCGGACACGTGGATGTGCGTGCCGTAGCCGCCGCCGATCACCCGGAGCACGAACCCGAGCGCGATGAGCACGACGTCGATGTACGGGTACTGCTTCAGCTTGAACGAGTAGGCGACGTTCTGGAGAAAGTACGCCGCCGCGACGATGAAAAAGGAGATGGGGCCGTACGCCGCGCCGCCGAGAGCGAGGATCATCAATGCAACGGCTAGGATCTTCGCGGACCGGATCGGCACGCGGCCCGACGCGATCGGTCGATTGCGCTTCACCGGGTGGTGGCGGTCGGCCTCGGCGTCGGCGATATCGTTGATCGTGTAGACCGCGCCGGCGAGAAGACAGAACACGCCGAACGCGCCGATGGCTCGCAGGAGAAGCCGCGGCTCGAAGAGATCCTTGGCGAAGAACACCGGCGCGAGGACGAAGACGTTCTTCACCCACTGATGCGGCCGAACCGTCTTGACGAGCCCGCCCACCCGCCAGAGAAACCCGTGTTTGCCGGCGTCGTCGGCGACCGACTGGCTCGCCGGCGCGGAGTTCGGGCCCGCGGAGCTCGGCGGAGGCGGATCCTCTCCGTTTCCGTATCCGGGCGGGCGAGCGCCGTGGTCTCGCAATGGACCCTGCTGCGTGGCCATCTCGCTCGGACCTTACCATCAATCGGCGCCGTAACGACTCGGACGCTCGAGCGGCTTGATTCTCGGGCTCGGCCCGGACAAGAGCATCGGTCACCCATGACTCGGGCCCACGACGACAAAGCGCGCCACGCCGTGCTTTCCCGCGAAATTCGCGCGCACGACTATCGGTATTACGTCCTCGATGATCCGATCATCGCGGACGAACGATACGACGTCCTCTACAAGGAGCTGCGCGATCTCGAAGCCGCGCATCCGGAGCTCGCCACGCCGGATTCGCCGACACAAAGGGTCGGTGACGCGCTGCGAAGCGACCTCCGTACCGTTCCGCACGTCGAGCGCATGATGTCGCTCGACAACACGTACGACGAAGGCGAGCTGGCGGAGTTTCTCCGGCGAGTCATGACCGGACTGCCGACCGGCGCGGACGTGGCGTATTGCGTCGAGCCGAAGCTCGACGGTGCGAGCATCGAGGTCTCGTATCGAAACGGGCGTCTCACGAGCGGCTCGACCCGAGGCGACGGCATTTCCGGCGAGGAGATCACCGAGAACCTCCGCACGATGCGATCTCTACCGCTCACCATCGAGTACGAGGAGCCGCTCACCTTGCGGGGCGAGGTGGTCATTTACCGGCGCGATCTGTCGCGCATCAACGAGGCGCGCATCGCGGCCGGGGAGGCGCCCTTCGCGAATCCGCGAAACGCCGCCGCAGGCAGCTTACGCATGATCGATCCGCGCGTCGTCGCGAAGCGTCCGCTGCGCGCGGTATTCTATTCGGTGGTCGAGGGAAAGTCGCTCGCGAAGACTCACTCCGAGACGCTCCGCCGCATCGCCGAGCTCGGGCTGCCGACGCACGGCAAAGAGAAGATCTGTCATACGCCGGAGGAGCTCTTCGCGGCGATCGGCGCGATCGACAAAGCGCGCGGCGACTACCCGTACGAAACCGACGGCGCGGTCGTCAAAGTCGATTCGTTTTCGCAGCAAGACATTCTCGGCGCGACCGCGAAGTTTCCGCGCTGGGCCATCGCGTACAAGTTCGGCGCCGAGCGCGCGCAAACTCGAGTGACGGACATCTTGGTTCAGGTGGGGCGCACCGGCGCGCTCACGCCGGTCGCGATCTTGAATCCCGTCGAGCTCTCGGGGACCACGGTCTCGCGCGCGTCGCTCCACAACGGCGACATCATCCGTGCCCTCGACGTGCACATCGGCGACCGGGTGACGATCCAGAAAGCGGGCGAGATCATCCCTCAAGTCGTGGGCGTCGACCGCGACGCGCGCACCGGCGACGAACGCGTTTTCGAGATGCCCGACCATTGTCCGGTGTGCGGCACGAAGGTGGAGCGAAAGCCGGAAGAGGTGGTGCTGCGCTGTCCGAATCGGCGCTGCCCGGCGGTTCAGAAGGGCGCGATCTTGCATTACTCGCGACGCTTCGCGATGGACATCGATTCTCTCGGCGAGGCGCTGATCGAGCAACTCGTCGATCGCGAGCTCGTGCACGACGTGGCCGACCTGTACGACCTGACGGCAGAAGGCCTTCGCGAGCTCGAGCGAATGGGAAAAAAGAGCGCCGAAAACGTGGTCGCAGCGATCCAGGCCTCGAAGGAGCGCACGCTCGATCGATTGCTCACCGGCATCGGCATCGAGCACGTGGGTCAAGTCGCCGCGCGTCAGCTCGCCGAAGCCGCGGTGTCACTCGATCTGCTCTTGTCGTGGAGCAAGGAAGAAGCGTCCGAGAAAGTGGCGTCCGTCGGAGGGTTCGGTCCCAAGATGGTCGAGAGCGTCGTGAATTTTCTCTTCGACGATGAATTCCGAAGGTTGCTCCAAAAACTCCGCGACCGTGGCGTATCGCGACCGCAGCCGCTCGATGCAGTTACCGAGGGCCCGCTTTCCGGCATGTCGTTCTGCGTGACGGGGGTTCTGTCCCGCAAGCGCGAGGACGTCCACGCGGCCATTCGCGCCAAAGGTGGCGTGATTCACGACAGCGTGAAGAAGGGGACGACGTTTCTGGTCGCCGGTGAAAAAGTCGGCAAGGCCAAGCTCGATCTCGCGAAGAAGAACGGAACGCAGATCATCGACGAGCCGGCGCTCGAAAAGATGCTCGCCGGCGACGATGGCGGCTCCCGTCCGAGTTGAGTCGGCAGAATCGCGGGGGACGCTCGCGCGGCTCTCGGTTAGGATGGTGCCCATGACGGCGCGCTACGTGCGGATCACGACGCCTTCGGGCGGCGCTTGGGCGCTCGCGGACGGCGAGCGAGCCGTCGTGCTCGACGGTGCGCCCTGGAACGGAGGTGCGCCGACGCTGACCGAAGAAGCGTTTCCCTTGTCGGCGGCTCGCCTCGACTGCCCGGTGGCGCCGAGGACGATCTTCGGCATCGGCAAAAACTACCGCGCACACGCGAGCGAGATGGGGGGTCCGGTGCCGACCGAGCCGCTCGTGTTCGCGAAGACCACGTCGTCGCTGCTCGCGCCGAACGGCACGGTCGTCCTTCCGCGAATCTCGAAGCGAGTCGACTACGAGGGCGAGCTCGGCGTGGTGATCGGCAAGCGCGCGCGCCACGTGCCGGTCGAGCGCGCGCTCGACTACGTCTTCGGCTACACCGTGCTCTGCGACGTCACGGCGCGCGATCTGCAGAAATCGGACGGTCAATGGACCCGTGCGAAAGGGTTCGACACGTTTTGCCCGACCGGGCCCGCCGTCGTGACGGGAATCGACCCCTCGAGTCTCGCGCTTCGCCTCTCGGTCAACGGCGACAAGCGGCAAGACGGCAACACGAAGGACATGGTGTTCGACGTCGCGACCCTGGTCGCGCACCTCTCGACGTTCGCGACGCTCGAGCCCGGTGACCTCATCGCGACCGGAACTCCGGAAGGCGTCGGCCCGCTCTCACCAGGCGACGCCGTCGAGATCGAGATCGAGCGCATCGGCGTGCTCGCGTTCCGCGTCGCCGCGGAAGACTGAGGGCGCACGTGACGTCGAGGGCGGCCATCGGGTTTTGGGTGACGGGTGCCCTGGCCACCGCGGCGGCGACGTACGGCGTGGTTCGGCTCGCGGCGCGCGATCGCGGCGATCCGACGCGGTGCGAGCCAGGATTGGTCGCCATGCGCGCGCGCTGCTGCGCCCCGGGACAGACCACCTTGCACGGCAAGTGCGTGGGCAAGCCCGCGTCGTGTCCAATCGGCATGCACCGCGCCCTCACCGGTACAGGCTGCGTCGGGAACGCGCGCCGCGTCGATTTCTCCGGCGGGCTCATGACGCTCGGAAGCGAGGATTGGCAAGCGGAAGGCATCGTCACGCCGCGCGCGGTTCAGGTCGCCGCGTTCGGCATCGACGCGCTCGAGGTCACCGTCGAGCGGTGGACGCATTGCGTGCGCGCCGGAATGTGTCGCGAACTCTCGGAACCCGAACCGGGGTTGCCGGTCTCGCTGGTCGATCCCAAGGAAGCCGAGCGCTTTTGCCGATTCGAAAAAGGACGACTCCCGACCGGCGATGAATGGCTCTTCGCCGCAACAGGAACCGACGATCGACGCTACCCGTGGGGCGCAACGGGGCTCGTGTGCCGGCGCGCGGCGTTCGGCGCGGTCGAAGGCCCGTGCGCGCACGGGGGCGGCGCCGACCTGGTCGGCACGCATCCGGACGGCGCGACGCCGGAGGGGGTCTTCGATCTCGCCGGCAACCTCGCCGAATGGACCCTCGAACCGAACGGCGGCTACCTCGCGCGCGGGGGCTCGTACCGTTCCACCAGCGCGCTCGAGCTGAAAAGCTGGGCTGCCGAGGTGTCACCCCCGCGGTCTCGTCACGTCGGTTTCCGCTGCGCCTACGATCCGCCGGCGAAGGCCGCGACGTTACGCTGAGTCGCCCGCGCCTCCGCGCCGATGACCGGGCGCGATGCTGGATGGCACGAGCAGGGCGGTGCACTAGGCTTCCCGCCGATGACCGCCGCCGTTCTTTCCATCGGAACCGAGATCACGCGCGGGGAGATCACGAACACCAACGGGTCGTGGCTTTGCGAAGAGCTGACGCGCGTGGGCCTGGACGTGACCGAGGTCGCGTCGATCCCCGACGAGCGCATCGCCATTCAAGAGACGCTCGCACGGCTCGCGGCGCGCCACGATCTCATCGTGTCCACCGGCGGCCTCGGGCCGACCACCGACGACATCACCACCGAGTGTGTCGCGGCGGTCCTGGGCGTGCCGCTCGACCACGACGCGGCGTCTCTCGAAGCGATCCGCACACGCATGACGCGCTTCGGACGGACCATGAGCCCGTCGAATGCGAAGCAAGCCGATTTTCCGCGGGGCGCCGCGGTGCTCGCGAATCCGAACGGCACCGCGCCGGGCTTCTCGGTGAAGATCGGACGCGCCGTCGCGTTCTTCATGCCCGGCGTGCCGTCCGAGATGAAGCCGATGTTCGCCGAATACGTCGTGCCCGTCGCGACACGCGCGCTCACCTCCGCGGTGCATCAAGTGCGCTTGAAGACGTTCGGCGCCGCCGAGTCGGCGGTGAACGACCGCCTCGCCGGAATCGAAGCCGCCCATGGCGTGATCATCGGGTATCGCGCGCATTTTCCGGAGATCGAGGTCAAGGTGCTCGCGCGAGCGCCCGACGCGGCGACCGCGGAAGCGACCGCGCGACGCGCCACGGCGGAAGTCACCGAGCGACTCGGCGATCTCGTGTTCGCCGAGGGCGACGTCTCGTTCGCGAGCATCATCGGCCATCTGCTTCGCGATCGATCGCTGACGCTCGGGACCGCAGAGTCGTGCACCGGCGGGCTCGTCGGCGAACTCTTGACCGAAGAAGCCGGCGCGAGCGACTTTTTTCGCGGGGCGATCGTCGCGTACGACAACCGGGTGAAGACGTCGCTCCTCGGAGTCGATGCCGCGCTCATCGCTCGCGAAGGCGCCGTCAGCGAGCCCGTCGCGCGCGCCATGGCCGAAGGCGCGCGCCGAGCCCTCGGCACCGACTTCGCCATCAGCGTCACCGGCATCGCAGGGCCCGGGGGAGGCACGCCGGAAAAACCGGTGGGCCTCGTTCACTACGCGCTCGCGACACCCGATGGCACCACGGCGCGCAAGATGACGTGGGCGTCGACCCGGCGAAACATCCGTTACATGTCCGCGTACGCGACGTTCCGTCTCATACGCGACGTGCTCCTTCACGGTCACGACCCCGCAGCGACGCCGTAACACGCGTCCCGCGAGGTGTGAGCCCGTACGCGCCGCTCAGTTCGGCGCGCGTCGGGTGATGACGAGGGCGCCGTCTTTGCCACGATCGGCGACCACGGCGTCGCCCGGCGTGAACGCGCCTTCGAGTACCTTTCGCGCCAGCGGATCTTCGAGGTACCGCTGGATCGCGCGCTTCAGCGGCCGCGCGCCGTACTGCGGGTCCCAGCCGACCTCGCCGAGAAAATCTTTCGCGGCCGTCGTGACTTCGAGGCGGAGCTCGCGACGGGACAGGCGTTCGGCCACGTGCTTGAGCTGGATATCGACGATGCTGCGGAGCTCGTTGCGGCCAAGTCGGCGGAACACGACGATCTCGTCGAGGCGATTCAAGAACTCCGGCCGGAAGATCTCGCGCAACGACTCCATCGCCGTGTCGCGCATCTTCGTCGCCTTCTCCGGGTCGCCGAGATCCGTCCGCTCTTCGAGCGCAGAGAGCGCAGCCGTGCCGACGTTGCTCGTGAGAATGACGACCGTGTTCTTGAAGTCCACGGTGCGTCCCTGTCCGTCCGTGAGCCGGCCGTCGTCGAGGAGCTGGAGCAGCGTGTTGAATACGTCGGGGTGCGCCTTCTCGACCTCGTCGAACAAGATGACGCTGTACGGGCGTCGTCGAACCGGTTCGGTGAGTTGCCCGCCCTCTTCGTAGCCGACGTAGCCGGGCGGCGCGCCGATGAGCCGCGACACGGTGTGTTTCTCCATGTACTCGCTCATGTCGACGCGGATCATCGCTTTCTCGTCGTCGAACAGGAACTCGGCGAGCGCCCGCGCAGTCTCGGTTTTTCCGACGCCGGTCGGACCGAGGAACAAGAACGACCCGATCGGCCGTCGATCGTCGCCGAGCCCGGCGCGCGAACGCCGCACGGCGTTGGCGACCGCGACGAGCGCCGCGTCCTGGCCGATCACGCGCTCGCGCAGGTTGTCCTCGATCTTGAGGAGCTTCTGCATCTCGCCTTCGAGCATTTTGGACACCGGGATCCCGGTCCACTTCGAGACGACCGCCGCGATGTCCTCTTCGGTGACCTCTTCCTTGAGGTACGAACCGGATTTTTGCGCGGTGGCGAGCTCGCTACGGAGCTTCTCCATCTCCTTCTCGAGATGCGGGATCTTGCCGTATTGATACTCGGCCGCCTTTCCGAGGTTGCCGCTGCGTCTCGCCTGCTCTTCCTGCACTCGAAGTTCTTCTAGGGCGCGCTGCTTGTCGCGGACGGCGGAGATGATCTCCTTTTCGCGCAGCCACACGGCGCGCGCCGTATCGCGCTGATCGGACAGTTCGCCGACTTCGCGCTGCAGATCGGTGAGCCGCGCCTTCGACGCCTTGTCGTGCTCGCGCTTGAGCGCCTGCTCTTCGATCCGGAGCTGAAGCAGTCGCCGATCGAGCTGGTCGATCTCGAACGGCATGCTGTCGATCTCCATCTTGATCTTGCTCGCCGCTTCATCGACGAGGTCGATGGCTTTATCGGGCAAGAACCGCTCGGTGATGTACCGGTTCGACAGGGTCGCCGCGGAGACGAGCGCCGCGTCGCGGATCCGGATCCCGTGATGCACCTCGTAGCGTTCCTTCAAACCGCGCAAGATCGCGATGGTGTCTTCCACGGTGGGCTGATCGACCATGACCGGCTGAAATCGCCGCTCGAGGGCCGCGTCCTTCTCGATGTGCTTTCGGTATTCGTCGAGCGTCGTCGCGCCGATCGCGCGGAGCTCACCGCGGGCGAGCGCCGGCTTCAGCATGTTCGCGGCGTCCATGGAGCCCTCGGCGGCGCCCGCGCCCACCAGGGTGTGGAGCTCGTCGATGAACACGATGATGCCGCCAGCCGCGGCTTCCACTTCCTTGAGCACCGCCTTCAACCGGTCTTCGAACTCGCCGCGGAACTTCGAACCGGCGACCATCGCCGACAGATCGAGCGACACCAGCCGCTTGTCCTTCAGCGACTCGGGAACGTCGCCGTTGGCGATGCGCTGCGCGATGCCCTCGGCGATCGCCGTCTTGCCGACGCCCGGTTCCCCGATGAGCACCGGGTTGTTCTTCGTGCGCCGGCTCAGCACCTGCATCACGCGCCGGATCTCTTCGTCCCGTCCGATGACCGGGTCGATCTTCCCGCGGCGTGCGAGCTCGGTGAGATCCTTCGTGTACTTCTCGAGCGCCTGGAACTTCCCCTCGGGGTCCTGGTCGGTCACCCGCTGCGAGCCGCGAATCTGCGACAGCGCATGGAGGAGCTTGTCGTGAGAAACGCCGTGACGGTCGAAGATCGCCTGGACGTCCTTGTCCGACTTTGCCGCCGCCAAGACGAAGTGTTCGACCGAGACGAAGTCGTCCTTCAGCGCCTTCGCCTCGTCTTCGGCCTTGGTGAACAGATGAGTCGCCCGCCGCCCAATGTTCGGCTCGGAGCCGCCGGTCACCTTCGGCAACGATTCGAGGCGTTGCTCGAGATCCCTTCGGACGGCGCCCACCGCGGCCCCGGCTCGCTCGACGAGCGGGCCGCCTACGCCGTCGCGTTGCTCCAAAATGGCGACGATCAGGTGCTCGGGGACGAGCTCCGGATTGCCCGCCCGCACCGCGCGGTCCAAGGCCGCCCGGACCGCCTCCTGGCTCTTCGTCGTCAGTCGATCCATTCGCATGGCCAAAACCTCTGCGCCCGAGCAACCGACGCGCCCCCGCGGCACGCGCGCTCGAACTCAAGGCAAATTAAGTCCGGATGCCGCGACGGCAAGGGAGCGAGGCGAGGAGGTTTCTTGCAGATCACTCATGAGCCTCCGCGGCTTTCCCTTACTTCCAGGACGTGCGAGGCCGCGGTAGAGGCAAGAGCTAAGGCGAGAGCATGAGGGGAGGGGCTGCCCGGCTAGGCCCTCGGCATCGCCTGCGCAGGTGAAGTGCTCGCTTGCTGGGAAACCGCGAAGACGCAATAGGATCCGATGCGTTCTGGCCCGAAGGCATTGAGCGGGCCCGCGTGGTCATAGAAGAAACGCCCGGGGGCGATCGCAAAGACCGCGTACCCGCCCGGCTGGGTGAGGCGCGGAGCCGTGCGCTTGCACGGCGAGCACCGAGAGCAGTCGCGCGGGTGCGTGCTCGCAGCGAGCGCCCGCGGGCGACCCTAGATATCCAGGTTACGCACGTTCAGCGCGTTCTGCTCGATGAACTGCCGCCGCGGCTCCACCTGGTCGCCCATGAGGACACTGAAGAGCTCGTCGGCTTTGATGGGATCGTCGACGCGCACTTGGAGGAGCGTCCGAGCGTCCGGGTTCATGGTCGTTTCCCAGAGCTCTCCGGCATTCATTTCGCCGAGGCCCTTGTAGCGGGAGATCATGATGCCTTTTCGGCCGCGCTCTTCGATGAAGGCGTCGAGGCTCTCGGTGTCGTCGAGCTGGACGGGCTCGCCGCTGGCCACCGTCGCGACGTAAGGCGGCGGCCCGATCGAGCGCACGTCGTCTTCGAGCGAGCGTAGCTCCTGGTATTCGGCGCTCTCCGCGAGTTGCCAGTCGAGAATGGCCGGCCGCGGGGAGGCGCCGGGCCGGAAGCGGACGACGATGCGCCCCGCGCCGTGCTCTTTTTCCCACTCCACGACCACGCTGAGGGGCGCGAGATCCGGGTAGCGATGCTCGAGCCGCGCGCGAAGGGACGCCGCCGCGGCTTCCACCTTGGCGTTGTCGCGAAAATCGGCGAGCGCGAGATCGCTCGAACGGAGCAGCGCGGCGACCACGCGGGCGTCGCAACGCCGGTCGATTTTCGCGAGGATGGACCGGAAGCTTCGGAGCCTCGACGCCAGGTTGAAGAGCGGCATTCCAGAGAGCGCCGGCCCTTTCGACGCCTGCACCGTCAGCCCGTCGATGCCGTTTTCGATCAGGAACCGATCGAGGCCGGGCTGATCCTTCAAGTACAGATCGCGCTTCCCTTTCCGCGCGCGGAAGAGCGGCGGCTGAGCGATGAACAAGTACCCCTTGTCGATGAGGTCGCGCATCTGCCGATAGAAGAACGTCAGGAGCAAGGTGCGGATGTGACTGCCGTCGACGTCGGCGTCGGTCATCAAGATGACCTTGTGATACCGAAGCTTCGATAGATCGAACCCTCCGGTGTCGCCGATGCCGCACCCGAGAGCGCTGATGAGCGTCGCGACTTCTTGCGACGCGAGCATTCTGTCGAGCCGCGCCCGCTCGACGTTGAGGATCTTTCCCTTGAGCGGAAGGATCGCTTGAAAGTGCCGATCGCGGCCTTGCTTCGCGCTGCCGCCGGCGCTCTCACCCTCGACGATGTAGATCTCGCTCTGCGCCGGGTCCTTGCTCTGGCAATCGGCGAGTTTCCCGGAGAGCGACGTCGTGTCGAGCACGCCTTTCCGGACGACCTCACGGGCTTTGCGCGCGGCCTCGCGGGCCTTGGCGGCGAGCACGGCCTTGTCGAGGATCTTGCGCGCGATGACCGGATGCTCTTCGAAGTAGCGTCCGAGTTGCTCGGAGACCGCGTTCTCCACGATGCCCTTCACCTCGCTCGAGACGAGCTTCGACTTCGTCTGCGAATCGAACGAGGCGTCCGGGTGCTTCACGTGGATGACGCAGATCAGGCCTTCGCGCGTGTCGTCGCCGGAGAGGCCCGCTTTGACGTCCTTGAGGAGATTTTGCGCCTGACCGTAGGCGTTCAAGGTGCGCGTGAGCGCCGAACGAAGCCCCGTGAGGTGCGTCCCGCCGTCCTTGTTGAAGACGTTGTTGGTGTAAGGGAAAATCTGCTCTTGGTAGCTCGCGGTCCATTGCATCGCGACGTCGAGGACGACGGTCGCCTTGGTGCTCGAGTCGCTCGGAACTTCGACGTTGAACGCGACGACTTCGTCGTGAACGGGTTCCTTCGTCTGGCTCATCAGCGCGACGAATTCCTTGATGCCGCCCTTGTACTCGTAGCGCTCGCGCTGCCCTTCGGCGCGCTCGTCCTCGAGCAAGATGACGAGACCGGAGTTCAAGAACGCAAGCTCGCGGAGTCGGTTGGCGAGTGTCCCGTAGTTGTATTCGGTGTTCGTGAAAATTTCGGGATCCGGCTTGAACGTGATCTTCGTGCCGGTCGCATCGCTCTCGCCGATCGGCGCGAGCCGTTCTTGCGGAATCCCCCTGCGGTACTCCTGAAACCAAACCCGCCCTTCGCGCTTGATCTCGAGCCTGAGCCACTCCGAAACGGCGTTCACCGCGCTCACACCGACGCCGTGCAACCCAGCGCTGACTTTGTAACTCGAGTGATCGAATT
>Ga0265320_10000225_pt1 | contig 46045 bp, 42 predicted proteins | sample 4827metaG_FD_202087 | JGI IMG/M metagenome (GOLD analysis project Ga0265320, IMG submission 202087) | Rhizosphere microbial communities from Carex aquatilis grown in University of Washington, Seatle, WA, United States - 4-8-27 metaG | ecosystem: Host-associated > Plants > Roots > Rhizosphere >... | reverse complement strand
CCCGCGTAGTCCGCGCTGCTCGGGCTCGACGTTTGATCGCCGTCGCTCATGACGCCGAGGCCGAGCAGATCCGGCACGTCGGCGTGCGCGTCGCCGCCTTCGAAGTGATTTCGGAACTCCGCGTCGGGGTCGACTTCCACGGTGCGCCATTGTCCGAGCGGCGGCCCACTGTCCACGATGATCGTGTCCTGGGCCCGGAACGGGTTCCGCTTCTTGTCGCACGTAATGCCTTTGTGGCCCACGCTGCTCCAGACGTATTTGAGCGAGTACCACCTGAGGCCGCGTCGCCACGTGACGTAAACGACTGCGGCGGAGTCCGCCTTCGCACTCACGCATTCGTCGCCGCCTTTCGGAAGGGTGACCGCGCGCCATTTCCAACGGATCTTCGCGACGGAGCGTTTTTCACCGTCGGGGAGCTGATAGCCGAGCACGGCGGTGTCCCACGGCGGTTCATACGCGGCGTGCCAGTGCGCGTCGTCACCGCCGACCAGGTGGTAGTAGTTGACGGATCCCGACTCGCTCGAGATGACGTGAAACGAATCGAGCGCGACGGCGTCGACGTAGCCGCTTCCGTTCGCCGCCGAAGCCGGCGCGGCGCACCACGCGACGACGAGCGCCGTGCTTCCGAGCCCGATGGCGAAACGCTCCCTCATGCCGCCCTTTCTTTGGACGGTCGAACCCGAACGTCGAGCGTACGGAGGACGGCCACGTCGCGCCGTCGTCCGGGTCCCCACTGCGGTGGAATGCGCATTAAAGTGAGCAAATACAAATATTTACAACTCGATACCGGGCGCCGGGGCACTATGCAGTCATTGCGTGATCGGGCCCCGCTCGGTTAGCATTTTTTGCAGAGTGCGACGTGTTCTCATCGTAGACGACGAGGAAAACATCCGCCTCGTCCTCCGGACCTTGCTTCGCCGGCACGGCTACGAAGTCGAAGCGGCGGCGAGCGGGGAGGCCGCGTTACCGCTCGTCGAGTCGTTCGGGCCCGACGTGGTGCTCGCCGACGTGCGCATGCCGAAGATGGGCGGGCTCGATTTGCTCGCGACGTTGCGCGCGAAGGGACACGACGCGACGGTCATCGTCATGAGCGCCTACGGCAACCTCGACCAGGCGATCGAGGCGATGAAGGCCGGCGCGTACGACTACATCCAGAAGCCGTTCAAGAACGACGAGATCGTGCTCGCGTTGAAGAAGGCCGAAGAGCGCGAGAGCTTGCGACGCGAGAATCGCGCACTCAGGGAAGAGATCCGCAAAGAGAACCGCTTCGAGGACATTCTCGCGAAGAGCGGCAAGATGCAGGACATCTTCCGCACGATCACGAAGATCTCCGACTACAAGACCACCGTGCTGGTCACCGGCGAGAGCGGCGTCGGCAAGGAGCTCGTCGCGCGCGCCGTTCACCGGCGCTCGGGCCGTCGCGGGCCGTTCGTCGCCGTGAACTGCGGCGCGATCCCGGAAAATCTGCTCGAAAGCGAGCTCTTCGGCCACAAGAAGGGCGCCTTCACCGACGCGATTCACGACCGGCACGGGCTCTTCGAAGACGCGGACACCGGGACGCTGTTCCTCGACGAAATCGGCGAGCTGCCGCTCGGTCTACAAGTGAAGCTCCTGCGCGTTCTCGAGGACGAAATGATCCGGCGCCTCGGCGAGACCAAGGACATCAAGGTCGACGTGCGCATCATCGCCGCGACGCACCGCGATCTCCTCGCCGAGACCAAGGCCGGCCGTTTTCGCGAAGACTTGTTCTACCGGTTGAACGTGCTCTTGATCCACGTGCCGCCGCTTCGCGACCGGCGCGAAGACATTCCGCTCCTCATCGACTACTTCGTGTCGCGCAACAACACGCGCCTCCGGAGCCACATCGTCGGCGTCGACTCCGAGGCGCGACGCTTGCTCTTCGAATACGGCTGGCCGGGCAACGTGCGCGAGCTCGAGAACACCGTGGAACGCGCGATGGTGCTCTCCGAGGGCGACCAGATCGTCGTGACCGATCTGCCGGAGCGGATCCGCGAAGCCCAGGATCCGGTGCAGATGCAGCTCGCGACGGGCGAGCTCAGCGTGAAGAAAACGACGCGGATCATCGAGGAGATCCTCATTCGTCGCGCGCTCCAGAAGACGAACGGGAACCGCACCCGCGCGGCCGAGCTCCTCGAGATCAGCCACCGCGCGCTGCTCTACAAGATCAAGGACTACAAGGTGACCGACTTATAGGAGGTTGCGGTGACCCGTGAGGACGCCCGGAGATCCTGGGCCGGCTTCTTGGGGGGGCGCCTGGCTCGGTGCGGGCGTCGCGGGCTCGTTACATCAAAAGGTTCCAGCCCTAGCAGGCCGTTGAAAAACGGCCTGCTACTGGTTGGCGGCACCACGGCGAGGACCCCCGCATCACGAAAGCCCACGAAAGTGAGGCTTTCGTGACGCTAGCCTCGACCCCGAGTGTGTGCCTGGCAGGGTCTGTTCGTGACGCAGGGTGTTTTCAACACCCTGCTAGAGACCGGGGTGCGGCTCGGCGCCTTTCGGTACAACGCGCCTGGAAATGCGCGGCGAAGCGAGGGTACGATGGCGTCCCATGAAACGCCTCTGCGTCTGCTTGTTCGTGCTCGGTGCTTCCGGTTGCGGTCCTTCCTACGGCGGTCAGGACGTCAAGACGCCCGACCAGCTCGTCGATGAACAGGAACAGATCGCCGCGCAAGACGAGAAGGACAAGAAGGCGAAGGGCAACGATGACCTCGGCTCGACGGAAGAGACCGACGCCGAGAAGAAGCGCGAGTTCGATCAGAAACAGACGAAGCTCGAGCTCCAGCGCGCGACGATCTCCGCGGAGAGTTGCCCCGGGGTGGTCGCGGGCACCGAGACCAAAGACCATCCGCGCGGCGACACCCGCGTGACCGTCACCTTCCAGCAAGACGGCACGGTGAAAGAAGTCACGATCCCGTCGCCCTTCGACGGAACGCCGATCGGCGACTGCGTGCTTCAGGCCTACAAGAAGGTCCTCGTGCCGCCCTACGACACGGGAGGCGATCAGATCATGGACTGGGACGTCTCGCTCAAGGACGCCAAAGGCGACAAGGGCAAGAAGGGCAAGAAGGGCAAGAAAGACAAAGCCACCCAAGCCCCCGCCAGCGACGACTCGAGCGACCCGACGAAGTAGTCAGCGCACGGCAAGGCGGACCAAGGTGCCGATGACTTGCCGAAACAGCGCGGCGATTTCGGGCTCGAGTGGCCCGACCCAGCCGAATGCCTGAGCGGTCTCCCAACAAGCGAGCACTTCACGTGCGGAGGCGAGTGCCGATTGATAGCGAGCCTCGCGATTTTTCCCTCGCGAGTACGCACCTTCCGCGACGTTGAGCGGCACCGAGATGAGCGCGCGCTCCATTTGATCTCCGAGCGCCGAAGAACGTTTGCGCAGCGAGGGCAATAGCGGCGCCAGCCTTCGGACCAGCTCGAGCACGACGGGATAGATCTTGAGCGTCATTCGGAACCTCCGTGGTTGCTGTCCCGACCGAGACGACTCGTCCCCACCCGCGCGCGCAGGCCGGCTCCAGGCTGCTCGCGAGCAAAGCGAGCGAGCACCGCCGGCTGCCGGCGGCTCAGGCCTGGAACCGGCCGAGCACGCGGGTACGCTCAAAAGTCCCGGCGGCGGTGTCAGCGATCTCCTGGCCGGCTCCGCTCCCCGCTCTCCCCCTTAGCCTTAGCCCGCGTCCTGCTCTCGCCCCCTCAAGCTGCGCCGCATGGCGAAGCGTCGAACAGGACTGGTGCACGCGATCGACCGCGAGGCAGCACCCTTTTCCCTGTGCTCTCGCTCTCAGCTCTCCCGCGATCAGTAAACCCAGGCCGCGACGACGAGCGCTACCGCGACGCAGCCGACGACGGCGCCCACGACGATCTCCCAGCGATCGTTCGTGGGTTGCTCGGTGCGGAGCTCGATCGACGCGAAGCTCGAGGCTTCCCGCCGCCTGCGGCCACTGAGGGCCACGTTGGCGGCCAAAATCGCGGTCTCGACTTCGGGGCGGTCCATCGGAGGGACATCGTCCATACCGAGCGCGCCTTCCGATGGCAAGCGCTCCCGTCGGGCGCCCACGAGAGCGACTTCGGTCTATCTCGAAAAGCGACCCTTGCCGACCGTCTCCCACCATTGCCGATAGCGTTTCTGCGCCTTGGCGCGCTCGCTCTTCGTGAGGTCGTCGTAGTAGCCGAAATACTCCTTCGTCAGCGTCTTCAGCTCTTCGCCCGCGGCGCGTCGAACCTCGACGTCTTCGTGCATGAGCGCGTCGATGAGCCACTCGATGCGATGACGATCGCGGTTGTCGCGCCACCACGCTTCCCACGCCGGGCCGTCGTCGCCGAAGGTCTGACGGGTGATCACGCCGAGTGCCCACTGCGCGGATTTGCCGATCTCGTCGGGCTCCGTCGCGAGCCGCGCGAGCCGGTACACCGAGCGCGGTTCGCGGAAATACGCGAGCGCTTCGAGCGCTTCGTGGCGAGATTCGACGGAGAGCGCCTTGTCTTCCGCGGCGATGCCGATCCGATCGACGAGCGTATTTTTTGCGTCTTCGTGGGCCTGCAATAGCCGGCCCGCCTCGAGGGCTGCGCGTCGCACGTCGGGGTAAGCGTCGATGACTCGCCTCGCGACGGCTTGCGCGGCCTCGACCGTCGGAATCTCGCCGAGCAAGCGAGTCGCCCAGGCGCGCACCTCGGCGTCCGCGTCGTTGCTTCGCACGGCGATGAACGGGACGGCGGGGCCGCCGATGCGCGCGAGCGCGCGGAGCACCGGACCTTGTTGCGACGCGAGCGGAAACGCGCCGAGGTCGTTCGGGTCGGACTTCACGGGGCCGGGAAATTTGGCGACGAGCACCGCGGCAGCGCGAGCGCCCATGGCCGTCAGTCGCTCGAGCACGCTCTCGTCGCCCGCCGCGAGGCGGCGGGCCAACCCTTCCGCGTCGTCGTCGAGGTTCAAGATCACCGTCGGAAGCCGGAGCTCCGACGAGCTGTGTCGCTTCTGCGGCACCTGGATCGCGACGACGACCTGGGACTCCGGGCGCTCGCTCGCTCGCGCTGCGTCCGTGGGCCAATCGACTCCAGCTTCGACCAGTCCGACGGCCAGATCAGGGCTCTCGTCCGGGAGCACGGGCGGCGATTTCTTCTTCGGAACGTCGAGCGGGATCGCGACCTCGTGAGCCTCGGGCACGGGCGCGTTCACGATCGGCGACTCGTACGACTGCACCGCGGCCATGCCGGGCACGGTCACGCGCCGGGAGATCGGCGGCGCCGACGGGATCGAAGACGGGCGGAGCTGCGTCTCGAGCGCGTGCGCGAGCGCCTCGGCGCGGTCTTCGCGCGAAGCCCGGGACATGTTCCGCACCGGCACGCGCGACGCGGGCTTCGCGTCGTCTCGGGTGATGCCCTTCTTTCGTAGAATGACGTTCTCGAGCGCCGTCGCCGCCAGCGGCGCGAACGCGAGCACGTCGCCGATCTCCGAGAGGTCGACGTCGCTGTCGCCGTCGTCACCGTAGAAGATGAGCACGGCGCGCCGGCGCACGACGACCGGAAGGACCAGCGCACGCTTGCCCGACGTTCGCCGGAGATCCTTCGCGAGCTGTTCGTCGATGCCGCTCGCGGTGAGGGTCGCGAAGGCCCATTGATTGGTGTCGCGCGCCGAGGCGAGGGCGCCGGGGAGATCGAGCGGCACGCCGATGCCCATGACGTCGCTGCGATCCGCCCCCGGACCCGAGGCGTCTCGGCCTTCGGCGAGGTCGCCATGAATGGCGAAGAGCGCCGAGTACTCGAAGTACTGCGAGCAAAAATCGAAGAACGCCACGAGCACGTCGTCCCGCGCCTCGGCGGCCAAGATGTCTCGCTCGGCGGCCTGGGACGTGTACGGACCTCGGCGGCGACTTCGTCTTCCGCTCGACTCCTTGCTGCGCTCGCTCCACGCCGCGAAATCTCCGGCGGCTTTTTGCGAGCGGCTCGACGGCGCCTCGGTGATCACGACGTGCGGCGGTACGACGACGTTCGGCGCTTTCGCCGTCACCATATCGTGGATCGACGTTTCCTCCATGGCCGACATCGAATGGATTTCGGGGACGACGGCGTCCATCGCCGGGCTGGGCTCGGTGTGCGTCGTCGCTCTCGCTGCACGCGGCGCCTGCGCCATCTCCGCGTAGAGCGGCGTCATGTCCGTCGGAAGCGGAAGCCCGAGGGGCGGAATCGACGGCGGGCGAGGGAGCGACGTGATGTCCGACGCGGACGACATCGGCGCCGGCATGAGACTCGGGTTCGGATCGGGACGTCCTTCGATCTTCGCGAGCACGCGTTGACTGCGCCGGTCGAGCGGCAAGCCGTAGTCGCGGCTGATCGCCTGACGGATCCGGACGAGCGGCGCGACGCGCTGGACGATGCTCACGCCGAGACCGAAACCGAGGTCTTGCTCGACGTCGGGTTTCAGCGCTTCGCTGACGGCGACGATGAGCGTGCCTTCACCTTGTTCGAGCGGATAGATCCCGTGGCGCAGCGCGACGTCGCCGGGGACGAGTTGAAGCGCGCCGGGGAGCGCGCTCGGAATCTCCCCGGAGGGTGCCGCGGGAAGACCTTGAGTCTCGGCGAGCAGATCCGACAGCGATTGTTCGCTAACCGTCGGCGATTGCTCGAGCAGGTTCGTCGCGAGGTCGCCGCCGTAGAGCACCTGGCGGGCGAGAGCTTCTTCCACGTCCCGGAGCGACGCGAGCCGGCGCTGCACGATCGCTGAGCTCAGCTTGCCCATATTTCAACCTAAAGATTTCTATTCACGCTGACGGATGTCAAACCGATCTTCCCCGCCGGCCGTTTGCGCGGCGGAACGGAGGTGGCGGACGGCGGCGCCCCGAACCGGCGTTTCCCTGGTTTTCGGGGCCTCGACGGTGTGCAAGTCGTGCCCTAGTCTCCCCCCGTGCGGCGCTTCCGCTCTCTAGCCACGTGCGTGGCGGTGACGCTGCTGGTCCCTTCTGCTCACGCCCAGGAGTCCGACCGGCCCCCGCCTCACGAGCCCGATCCCGCGCTCGGGTTCATCACCGGCGCGTCGGTGTTTCTCGTCGGCTTTGGCCTCGGCGGCGTGCTCCTCACGGCGAGCTCGCAGAGCCGCGCGGACCAGAACGCCGGATGGCTCACCATTCAGTCCGGGTTCGCGCTGGCGCCCCTGGCGGCCCACGCCGTCACCGGCGAGTGGACGCGCGGCGCGCTGTTCGCGACCGTGCCGACCGCGGCCGCGCTCACGTCGGGGACGGTCATCGCCGTCTTTCCGGACGCCGTCGCGAACGGCCAGCTCCCGAAGCAGCGCGTACTCTGGGGGTCGTTCGGAGTGGGCCTTTTCTCGTCCGTCGTCGGCATCGTCGATGCGACGTTCGTGAGGAAGCGACTGCACGCCGTGACCCTGTCGCCGAGCGTCGGCGCGGGCACGGTCGGGCTCGACGTCGGAGGGACGCTCTGGTGAAGACCGCGCTCGCGCTCCTCATCGCGCTCTCGGGTCTGCCCGCGTGCGCAACGGTCTCGCAAAACCGCCGCGCCCGGTTCGCCGATCCCATGATGAGCATCGGTCCCCGGCCGCTCGATGCGGCTCGACATCAGAAGCTCTACGATGCTCGCGAAGGTGCTTCCGGCGGCGACGGCACCACCGCGGGTGGCGGCTGCGGCTGTCAATGAAGCACGCCGTCCGAGCGGGGGTCGCGCTCCTCGCGTGCGCGGTATTGCTCTCCGTTGGCTCGTCGTCCGCCCGCGCGCAAGCCGACGATACGGCGACGAACGCCGCTCCGGCGACGCCGTTCAGCGACTCGGAGATCTTCGGACCGCCGAGCGACCGGCTGAAGCTCGAGTCGGTCACGACGCGCATCACGGCGTTCGACCAGTCCGGCTACGGCTACCAATCGCAGGCCGGGCCGCTCCTCGGTCCTGGGTCCGAGCGCACGACGATCCTGGAGCCGATCACGGAGATCGTCGCGACCCAGGGAGAGCGACTGACTCATCGGGTCGTCATTCCCGTCGATATCGTCACCGCCGCCTCCGCGGACGCCCTCGACAAGTATCGGAAAAAGCCGGACGTGCTCAGTCACGCCTCTCGTTACAACGAAGCGGGTGCGATCGACTGGACGGCGACGTACAAGACGACGGCGACGACCGACGTCTCTATCCGGAGCGCGGTTCATCTCGAAGAGCCGCTCAGGTCGTGGAACGGCTCGCTCTCCGCGACGCAGACCATCGCCGACGGCGACGCGACGTTGTCCGAATCGCTCCTCGAGGTGTTCGACTGGTTCGATCATTTCGACATCCTCGGATTTCGTCACGGGCGCACGCAGCGCTCGACCACGACGGGGAGCTTCGGCATCACCCAGATCCTCACCGAGACGACCGCGGTGGCCGTCAACTACGGGCTCTCGGTGCAGAAGGGCGAGCTCGGGAACACCTGGAACAGCGTGCCGCTCGCGAACGGCAAGCGCGGCGCCGAACAACTGCCGACCGAGCGCGTCCGTCACGCGGCGGTCGCGCGGGTGTCGCAGTTTTTGCCGTGGAACGGCGCGCTCCACGTCTACTACCGTCTCTATCACGACGATTGGGGCATCACCGCGCACTCCGTCGAGGGCGAACTCATGCAACGGATCGCGCCGTTCCTCTACGTGTCCGGTCTCTATCGCTTTCACCACCAGACGGGCGCCGAATTTTTCACGACGCTCGCGCCGACGGCCGCGCAATATCGTACCGCCGACAGCGACCTCGCCCCGCTCGACGCCGACACGATCGGTGGCAGGGTCGTCGTCGACGTGCCGCTCGACGCTCGGACGAAGAGCCTCCACTTCGAGGCCGGCTACGAGCGATACTTCCGCAGCAACGACCTTCAAGTGAACGTGCTTACATGGGAAACCGGTTACCACTTCTGATTTTTGCCGCTCTGTACGGCGCGCTCGGGTGCACCTCGACTCCGCCGGAAGCTCCGGCGAGCGGCGCGGCGAGCACGATTCCGCCCGCGCCGCTGGCGACGCTCGACGGTGCTTCGACGGATTTGCCCGACTACCTGCATGGTCGGACCGCGCTCGTCAGCTTTTGGGCAACCTGGTGCGACGCGTGCGTGAAAGAAATGGGCGCACTGAATCGCGTTTCGTCCGAGGCGCGCTCGCGCCCCGACGCTTTGGTCGTGGGCGTCGCGGTAGGCGACACTCGCGAGGCCGTCCGAGCCTTCGCCGCGAATCATCCGTTCGCGTACGCGCAGCTCGTCGACGAACACTTTGCGCTCGCCGACGCCCTCGGTGAACGCAACGTCCCCGCGACGTTGGTCGTCGATCGCCACGGACACGTCGTCTTCCGCGGCGGCGCGCTCGACCGCGACGGCCTGGCCGCGTTTCGCGACGCGCTCTGACCACAAAGCACGCGCTTCAAATTCGCACCAACAACGAAGCTATCTCATAAACCTACTACGCCCCCCGCTGCTTCGGTCGGCCTCCTCGAAATACCAGCGTATGCCTGCGTCGGCCTTCCTAGCTTCGGGGGGCTCGCTACGGTTTCTGAGATAGCTTTCAGTCAAAGGCGCGCTCCTCACGCGTCGGCGCGCGGCAAGAGGTTTCGCGCGAGCTCGGTGCGTTCGAGGTACGCCTTGCGGACGAGCTCCAGGTCGCGAACGAAGTGCTCGAGCTCGGTGAGCAAGAGGGCCTGCGGTCCGTCGCAGAGCGCTTCTTCGGGGTGCGGATGGAAGTCGACCAGGACGCCGTTGGCGCCCGCGATGACGCCTTGCGCGGCGACGTGGTGGATGTCGAGGAGGCCGTCGTCGCCGACGAAGCGCTTGCCGACGGAGTGCGACGGATCGACGCACACGGGGAGACGAGTGAGCCGGCGAAGCACCGGCACTTGCGCGAAGTCGACGAAGTTACGATGCGGATCGCCGAGGTTCGTCTTCATGCCGCGGAGACAGAAGACGATGCGATGGTTGCCGCTCGAGGCGATGTACTCGCAGGCGTTGAGGGATTCGTCGAGGGTGATGCCCATGCCGCGCTTGAAGAGCACGGGGAGCCTTTCTTGCTGCCCGACCATCTTCAGGAGCTCGAAATTTTGGGCGTTCCGCGTGCCGATCTGCAGCATGACGCCCGTCGCTTGGCCGCTCATCTCGAGCGCGTCGAGGATCTCGAGCACGTGCGACTCGTGCGTGACCTCCATGGCGATCACGCGGATGTCGTATTTGCCCGCGTACTCGAACAGGTACGGCAAGCACGACTTTCCGTGCCCTTGGAATTCGTACGGGCTCGTGCGCGGCTTGTAGGCGCCGGCGCGCGTGGTCTGGATGCCGAACGATTTCAGCGCGCGGAACATCTCTTCGACGTTCTTCGGCGTGTCGACGGCGCAGAGGCCGGGCATGACGTGGAACGTGTTCTGACTGAACTCGACGCCGTTGTAGACGAACCCGATCGCTTCCGCGGCGCCTTCGTGTCGGCCGATGGCGCGATACTTTGCGCGAATGCGGATCGCCCGCTCGACGCCGGTCATTTCCTCGAACGGTTCGCTCGGCACCGTCGCGGTCGACCCGAGGAGGTACACTTCCGTCAGGCTCCGCGTCGCGCCCTCGATGCTCCGCACCTGGGTTTTCACCCCGGGATACCGCTCGGCGAGCCGTACGACGTCCTGGACGGCCGCCGAGTCGGCGGTCACGTCCCCGCGCATCACGATGATCATGCGGCGGACGTTAGCACTTACTGGCGCTCGGGGCGGTCGTGCTCGACGAACGCGCGGATCGACGGGCGCTGCCATTGCGCCTGGGCATAGCGCCGGACTTTGTCGGTCACCGGTTCGTCGTTCAGAAGGAGCCGGTGGAGCATGAACGTGAAATCCGCGTCGGCGATGCACCAGCTGCCGTAGAGCGGCCCACCGCTTTCGGGGATGACTTGCTCCGCGACGTAAAAGAGCTTTTCGGCCGCGTCGCGGCCTTCCTTGCTGAGCGGCTCGGTGGCCCGCGCGTAGAACATGGTCGAGGTCGGGCGCTCCTCGCGGATCGCCATGAGATCGCTCCTCACCCAGGCCATGAGCTGGCGCGCCAGGCCGCGCTCCTTCGGAGCGTCCGGCAAGAGACGTGGCCACTTCGGCGCCGGGAACGTCTCGTCGAGATATTCGACGATGGCGCTCGATTCGCCGAGCGTGAAGCCGTCGTGGTCGAGCGCCGGAACTCGTCCGGTGAGCATGCGGGCGCGGTACGCCGGTTGCTTGTGCTCGCCCGCGAACAGGTCGAGGTTCACCTCGCCGAACGGAAGCCCTTTTTCGCGCAGCGCGACGAACACCGAGAAGACGTACGGGCTGTACCAGAATTTCTCGGCGTAGAGCGTGAGCTTCGGGGCGTCGGCCATGCCCGGAGCCTACACGATTCGGGTGACGCTCAACGCACCATGAACCACTTCACGTCGGGGGTGAGCTCGAGGTGGAAATGGTCGTGATGGGCGCGATTGAAATGCGGCGTGAGCATCGCGCTGAACAAGCGTGAGTCCGCGGCTTCGCAAAGAATACTCATGAGCTCGCGACCGCGACGGGTCGGAAGCCGCCGGGCGCCGGGTCCACATGTTTTCGCGCCGATCGACGGCGGCCAATGCGGTTCGACGCTCATCAACGCGCCGCTGCGTTTGCGGAGCGCTCCCACGTCGATCGCCATGCCGCCCGGGTGACGAAGGGTGCCGGTTCCCGTTTCGATCGGGTGCGGATCGGAGGGTCGGTACATAGTGAAATGGACGAGCTCGACGACGTCGTGGTTCGACAGGATCGCGCAGAAGTCGTCCAAGGCGAGCGCGAGGCGCGCGTCGAGAATTTCGAAGGGCGTCGTGTCGCGTTCGGCCGGCGGCAAGCTCGAATGAACCGTCACGCCGTGAAGTGCGCCGCGGAGCCGAATCGGAAGGCGCACGCCCGTGGCCCCTTCGGTGACGCGAACGAACGCGATGTTCCGGCGCGCGAGCTCCGCGAGCGCCTCGTCGTTCGCGAGATTCGCGTAGCGGTGCGCCGGCGAGGCTTCGAGCACTTCGGTCGGCGGCAGATCGATTGGATCCGCGAGGACGACGTGCAGCCAGAGCAAGACCGCCGCCGCGAGCGTCATCGTGTCGTCGCGCCCGGGGCGAGCCCGAAATCGGATTCGCCGTCAATGACCTCACCCGCGAGATAGCGCCGGAGGAGCGGCGTGATTTCTTTTTCGTACACCGTTCCGCCCCAGAAATACCGAAGCTTCGCCGTTCGATCGAACAGGAACGTCGCAGGCAGCATGCCCGGCCAGCGCGGATTCATCGCGGTCTTGAAGGCGTCGAGCGGCTCGTCGACGACGAAGCTCGGGCCGTCGTTGAACAGCTCGTGAAGCATCGCCTTCGCCGCCGGTTGTCCATCGGGCTCGTCGACCGAGACGAGCCAGACGTCGATGTCGGTGCCGAACGCACCCTTGAGTTGCAACAGGAGCGGTAGCTCTTCCTTACAAGAGCCGCACCAGCTCGCCCATGCGTTCACCACCACACCGCGCGCGCTCGAACGCCGGATGCGCTCTTTCAATCCGGCCGCGTCCACTGCGATCAAGCCGCTCTCGGTCACTCGATCGCGCGGCGGAGGCTTCGGAAGCGCGACGCTGCCGTTGTTGCGGTTCGGGCGCGAGCCCGTCGGACGCACGAGTGCGGCCGTAACCAGCGCGGTGGCTCCGATGACGACGACGGCGCGCAAGAGCGTTTTCGGGCGAACGGCCATGGCGAAGCGGGAACATATTCCGACGCGCGGAGCTTGTCGTCGAGCTTGCCGTGCCGGGCGTGTTCGACGAGGATGCGCGCCTAACGTGGTGGACCTCATCGCTTTTACGGACGGCGGATGCCGGGGCAACCCGGGAGTGGGTGCGTGGGCCTTCGTGCTCGTCGAACCCGATACTCGAAAGGCCCTCGAGCGCACCAACGGCGAAGGGGAGACCACCAACAACCGGATGGAAATGTTCGCCGCGATCGAGGCGCTTTCTGCGGTGAAAAAGCCGAAAACGCGGGTTCTCGTTTGCACCGACAGCAAATACCTGATCGGTTGTTGCACCGAGTGGATGGAGGGTTGGAAGGCCAAAGGCTGGAAGCGCAAGGGCGCGCCCCTCAAGAACCTCGACCTCATCCAACGCCTCGACGAGCTGATCAGCCACCTCCACGTCGAATGGAAATGGGTCGCCGGTCACTCGGGCCACCACGGCAACGAACACGTCGACGCGCTCGCCAACCAAGCCATGGATCGGATCCAGTCGGGCCGTGACGCGTTTCACGAGCGGCGGTTCGAATGGAAGGGCAACTTGTAAGCCCTCGCCGCCTAAGGAGCCCGATCGAAATTATCGCTCCCGATTCGCACTTCGTACGGTGTAGTTCCAGTCACCATGAAAGTGCCCGCGGCGTATACGAACGCCGTCGAGTTGCTCCTTCGAGACGGTTTTCTTGGTCTCATAGTTGCGCGCATCGAGCTTCGCGCGGACACGTAGGCCTGCCTTCGTCGTTGTTGCGCGGATGAGTTCGACGACCGTCTCTCGACTCACGAGCGGACGTCCGCGCCAGTTCTGAGTGATCTGAGAGAAGAGTCGGTGCTCGATCTTGTTCCACTTGCTCGTTCCCGGCGGAAAGTGACAGACGCTCACGTCGAGACCGGAGGCGTCCGCGAAACGTTGCAACTCGACACGCCACAGTTTCGTTCGCGGCGAGTTGCTACCACCGCCGTCCGCTGTGACGAGGAGCTCGGTTGCATCCGGGTACGCCTTCTTGCCCATCTCTCGCCACCAGCGCTCGAGAGTCGCGACGGCGAACTCCGCGGTATCGTGATCGACACCAACGCTGACCCACGCTTCGTTCCGCACGGTGTCGTACACGCCATACGGGATCACCTTACCGAGATCCTGGTCGATGAAGTCGTGAACACGGACGGGCTCGGGTGCACCCTTCGGCTGCCACTCACTGCCGCCATTCTTGAAATCCCCGACAAGTTCCTTCTTTTTCGTGTCGACGGAAACGACGGGCTGACCTTTCGCGATGAACTTTTTCGCTGTCCGGTTGATGTGCTCGAACTGCGCGTTCCGATCGGGAGACTGGTCACCTTCGCGCGTCTTGCGAACGACCTGGAGGCTGTAGCCGAGGTCGTGCAGCAGGCGCCCCACCTTCGATGCGCTGACCTTGTGCCCGAGCGCGTTGAGCTCCGCGGCGAGCTTGTCCTTGCTTTTGCACGTCCAGCGCAACGGCGATTCCGGATCGCCGCGAGTCACGGGCTCGATCAGGTGGTCGAGATCATCGAGAAGCGTCGGATCCTTTTCGAGCAGCGGTGGTCGACCTGCTCCAGGTCGACGCACACGCTGCGAACGAGCCGGCGACGTCGACGGCGCGATACGATGCTCTTCAAGGTCGGCGATCCCCGCACGAATTCGCGATTTGCTGATACCAGTCGCGACCACGACAGCGGCGATACCGCCACGCCCCAGCGCTTGAGCCTCGCTCGCGGCCCAAAGGCGCGTGACGCGCTCGTCCATCACGCCTCGGAGCTGCTCGTACTTCGTCCGAATTCCAGACACGTCATGCATGCTGGACGACGAACCACCCACCCCATCAATCTATTTCCATTCCGGGATCGATTATTTCGACCGGGCGCCTAAGCCCCAAACCTCACCCCTGACAGCACCCATCCCAGCCCCGATCTCGTAAACACGAGATCGATTCCCGTCGTCGCTCCCTTCGGCTTCGCCGTGACGACGAAGGTACCGAAATCTTCGTAGCCCATCGACAGGTCGGGGTCAGTCGCGGCTGAAGCGGCGGGCGTGAGGGCGTTGGGTTTTTGCCCGATCATCAACATCGACACGCCTTCCGGCGAAACCATGGCGTCGACGAGCGGCGATGCCAGCGACGAAGCGAACAGGTTGCCGAGCTGGCCGAGTGGACCCGCGTTGACGCGAGAGAGCGTACTGGCGACGGTCGCGTTGAGGTTGGTCTTGACGCTCTCGCGGAGCGCCGGAAAATCGACGTGGGACGACAGTGCGGCGGCGTCGTGATTTTTCACCGAGTTGTACATGCCGTAAATCGTCAAGTACGGCATCGCGACGAACGCGCCGACCGTGACGAGCACGGCGAAGGTTCCACCGACGATGGCGAGGATCGAGCTTTTCGTCACTCAGATGCTCCGAAGGATGAGGGGGAAGCATTACTTTACCGAAGGCGCGAGCGCAGTATAGTTTCGCGCATGGCCGTCCTCGATCACATCACGCTCGTCGTGAGCGACTACGCACGCTCGAAGGCCTTCTACGAAAAGGCCCTGGCTCCTCTCGGCATCGTTCCGATCATGGAGTTCGGGCCAGGGTGCGGATTCGGCTTCAGAGGCAAGCCAGTCTTTTGGATTGGAGTGGGACCGGCATCATTTCACACGCCGGAACAGCTGAAGATCATCACGCCGATGCACGTCGCGTTCACGGCAAAAAATCGAGCCGAGGTGGACGCGTTTCATCGAGCCGCGATGGCCGCGGGCGGCAAGGATTTCGGCGCGCCGGGCCTCCGTCCCGAGTACCACGCGAACTACTACGGCGCCTTCGTGCTCGATCCCGACGGACACGACATCGAAGCGGTATTTCACGACCCTGCGTAAGCCGCCGAGCGCGAGACTAGGGCGATCCGGCGACCGAGGGGTCTTCGATGTGTCCGAGGAACAAGAGCGCGCCGGTCGGCGCGTCGACGATCGAAACGACGAACGGACGATTCACGACCATCGGGATCGGGGGCGCTTCCACGAAGTCCGTCCCCGCGATGATCACGGCCGTGGCCGCGGCTGCTTCCACTCCGGTTTCCTGAACGGCGAGCATCGCTTTCTGGAGGACGTCCGAGACGTAAAGCCGCGCCCGGTCGGGAGGGTTCGGGCACATCGGCGTGAAATCGGCGAGCGACTTGTCGAAGGCGTCCGTCATGTTCATCGCCTTGAGCGCGTCGCTCAGGGAAAACGACGGCGACGTGAAGTTGAACTTGGGCAGCGATAGCGCCACTTGCGACGATTTCGCCGGAACGGTGAGCGCGCCCGAACCCGCCGCGAGCGCCGCCTCGTAGGTCGCGAGGTCTCCGTGGGGCAGCGCGACGAGCACCGTCAGAGCGCCGCCGGCGAGCGGGAGCGCGACGATCTGCGCTTGGCCGTCGTCGACGTAAGCGAACGTGCTTTGCAGGTGCATGAAGTCCGGCGACACCGTCGTGCCCGCCGTCGTCGTGAACGTTGCCGGCGCCGTCTGGAGCGGCGAGAATGCATTCGCCCACGGGAGTTTCAGGTGAATCGCGTTCACCAAGACGAGCCGCGTCGTGTCGTCCAGTGACATCGGCGGGAGCAAATCCTGGATCTTGTCGGCCGTTTCGTCGCTGACCCAAGCGTTGATCGCGAGTCGCGCGGGCTCCCACTGATGCTCGAAGTCCTCCAGAAAGACTCCGGTGCCATAGCTCTTCGCGAGCACGTCGAGGTACGGCTTCGCCCACGGGTACGTCTTCTCGCCCCACACCGAGTTCACGACCTGGAGCTGGTAGTCGCTCGGAGACGGCGCGGCTGCGCCGCCTCTCGTGGCGATGTCTTGGTCGGCAGCGAGCGCCGAAGCGGCGCGCGACGCCAGCGCCGCGCTCAGCGCGTTCTGTCCGTCGAAGATCGACGACGCGGCGGACCCGTAGTGGAGCGCAGTGGCCATTTGGGTTGCCGTTTCTCCCGCGGCTCCGGCGTACGTCATCGTGAGGGCGAGCGACGCGCTGATCGGCGACGTCAGGAGATTGCCGGGCGGCGCGGTCTTACGAACCTGCGCGAACAGGTCGACGGCGAAGGCGTTGTTCGCCGTCACCGCGCCGGCGAGCGAAGTCGCCGGAATCGACGCCGCGGGATCTCGCGTGAGCGTCGACTCGGCGCTCACGACCGTGCCGCCGTCGGGCGATGTCGTCGGTGAGCCGCCGTCTCGTACGGGTACGGCGCCGCCGTCCGGTTGCTTCGCCGGTGCCACGGGCGGAGTCACGCCGCTATCTAGTGCGCCCGACTTTTTACCGTCGGACGGGTGCGTCGATCTGCCGTCGCCAGCGGATGATGAGCTGCACGCCACCGCAAGCAACAACGATCCGAGCGCTGCGATCCGGGGTCGAGACTGCATGCCTCGACGCTATACAAAGACCGTACCCACCTCCAAGCTGCGCGATTTTTCTGGGGATCGTGCGCGCTGCTGGCATTCGGGGATCGTGTGGGCCGAGCTCGGTCGGCACGATCTGGCACAGCGGGGGCTAGCGGCGCGTCCTCGGGGTCCTAGCCGAGTGCGCCATTCGGCCGCCTGGTGACGGGTTGGGAGAGCTAGTGCTAAGGTTCTTCGGGTCGGTCCGACGCATGATGACGAGTACCGTTTCCGTGCGGATGCTCTGGCCCTTCATGAGGGCGCTGCACGAGTTTGGTCCTCAGATGAGCGCGCTGCGCGCGGCCGGAGTCGACGAAGCGACGTTGGCCGATCCCGACGCCCGCATTCCCCGCCGGCTGGCCGGTGAGATCGTCTGGACCTCGATCCAGATCACCGGGGACGTCGCGCTCGGCGTGCACGCCGGCGAATGCGCGGAGTCCGCGGATTTCGGCGTGATGGACCACGCCGTGCGGGCTTGCCCCGACATTCGCCAGGCGCTTCGCTGCATCGCGCGGTACTCCCGCTTGCAAGACGACAACGTCGAGCCGCGCTTGATCGAAGATGGAGATCGCGCGGTGATCGAGATCCGGAACGCGACGCCGATCGTTCTCCGAGCGACGAACGACTTTCAAGTCACGGTTGCGGTGATGAACATGGCCCGCCGGCTTGGTCGTCCAGAGGCGCCGCTCGAAGTGCACCTGCGTCACCAAACCCCGACCAACGCGAGCGAGTACGCGCGCGTCTTCCGAGCGCCGGTGCGCCTCGGAATGCCGCACAACGGCATCGTCATCGAGCGGAGGTTGCTCGACATGCCGGTTCCGTCGGCGAACCCCGACGCGTTTTCGGCATTCGACCTCCGATCGGATCGCTTGCTCCGCGCCCTGGACCGGGTCGACTCCGCGTCGGTGAGGGTGCAGCGCCTCTTGATGAATCGCATCGGGCAGGACGCCATCGGCATCGATGAGGTGGCCGCGGAGCTCCACATGAGCGCCGCGACGCTGCGTCGTCGTCTCGACGACGAAGGAACGACGTTTCGGGCATTGGTCGACGAGCTCCGCCGCGAGCTCGCGCTCAGGTACGTCTCGGAGCCGCGCGTCGCGATCGGCGAGATCGCGTTCTTGCTCGGATTCTCGACGCAAAGTTCGTTCGGAACCGCGTTTCGTCGCTGGACGGGTGCCTCGCCACTCGAGCATCGCACGCGGCTACGCGCCGCCAAGCAACTCAGCTAGTTTCCCCGTACCCCGCGTCCGTCTCAAAAGCCGCGTCTCGACGGAGGCACGTCACGCGCCGATTTTCACCGACGCAGCGTCGATGTGGATGCGCGCCCCGATCAGCCGCACGCGATACGTGCGGAGCCGCACCGCGGGGTCGTCGAGGCACTCCCCGGTCTCGAGGGAGAACGACTGCTTGTAGATCGGCGACGCGATCTTCGGCGTGCCGGCGCGGTCCCCGACGATACCGCGCGCGATCACGAAGGCGTTGCTGAAGGGGTCGAAGTTCGAGAGCGCGTACACCCTCCCGTCCGCCGCGCGGACGATCGCGACTTGCTCGCCGCGGATGAGCGCGGCCGCGCCGGTACCCTTCGGAACGTCGTCGAGCCCGCACACGTCGACCCACTCGCCGTCGTGGAGAGCTCCGAGCCATTCGTGATTCGCCTGCAGCGCCATCGTTGAATTCCTTGGGTCGTTCAGGCCGGAAGCACGGTGAGACGCACGCGCCCCGGTTCGAGCAGCGGGTGCTTTTCCGACCACGTCGCTGGCCGGTGTTGCGCGCGCTCCTTGACGAACACCACGCTCGGATCGGGCACGTCGGAGTTGAGGAAGGGGCGGAACATCTTCAGCTTGTCGGGGTCTTCGATCGTCGTCTTCCATTCGCATTGGTAGGTATCGACGACGTGAGCCATCTCTTCCTCGAGCTCCGCCGCGATGCCGAGCGAGTCGTCGACGACGACGCTCTTCAGGTAGTCGAGCCCGCCCTCGAGGTTGTTCAGCCAAGAAGCGGTTCGCTGCAATCGGTCCGCGGTCCTGACGTAGAACATCAAGAACCGGTCGAGGTACCGAATCACGGTCTCTTCGTCGACGTCGCCCGCGAGGACGACGGCGTGCTGCGGCTTCATGCCCCCGTTGCCGCAGACGTAGAGGTTGTAACCCTTCTCCGTCGCGATCACGCCGAAGTCCTTGCTCTGCGCTTCGGCGCATTCGCGCGCACAGCCCGACACCGCGCCCTTCAGCTTGTGGGGGCTTCTGAGCCCCTTGTATCGATTCTCGACGCGGACCGCGAGGCCCACCGAGTCCTGGACTCCGTAGCGGCACCACGTGCTCCCGACGCACGACTTCACGGTGCGAAGCGCCTTGCCGTACGCGTGGCCCGATTCGAACCCGGCCTGAATGAGCTCGCCCCAGATTGCCGGCAACTGGTCGAGGCGCGCGCCGAACAGATCGACCCGCTGGCCTCCGGTGATCTTCGAATAAAGGCCGTATTTCTTGGCGACCACGCCGAGCGCGATGAGCTGATCGGGCGTGATTTCCCCGGCTGCGACACGGGGAACGACCGAGTACGTGCCGTCCTTCTGGATGTTCGCCAGGAAGCGATCGTTCGTGTCCTGAAGGCCCGCGTGCTCCTTCTTGAGGATGTAGTCGTTCCACGTCGACGCGAGGATCGACGCGACCGCGGGCTTGCAGATCTCGCAGCCGTCGCCGCGCCCGTGACGCGCGATGAGGTCGTCGAACGAACGGATCTTCTGGACGCGAACGAGGTGGAAGAGCTCTTGCCGGCTCTTGTCGAAGTGCTCGCAGAGGTAATTCCTCACGACAACGCCGGCCCGCTTCATCTCGGCCTTCAAGAGCTGGTCGACGAGTGTGACGCAGGAACCGCACCCCGAACCGGCCTTCGTGCACGACTTGATCTCGGCGACGCTCCCGAGCTTCTTCTCTCGAATCGCGCAGGCGATGTTGCCCTTGTCGACGTTGTGACACGAGCAGATGGTCGCGGCGTCGGGGAGTGAGTCGATCCCGAGCCCGCGCGGCGCGCCCTCGCGAGGCGGCGAGATCAAGTCTTCGGGATGCGGGGGAAGCGGGATGTCGTTCTGGACGTAGGCAAGGAGCTGACTGTAAGCGGACGCGTCGCCGACGAGGATGCCGCCGAGCAGTCGCTTCTTGTCGGCGCTGACGACGAGCTTCTTGTACACCCCGTTCGTGCCGTCGAAGAGGCTCACGACCTTGGCGTCGGGCGTGGCTCCGAACGCGTCGCCGAAACTGCCCACGTCGACGCCGAGCAGCTTCAACTTCGTGCTCATGTCGAAGCCGTCGAACGCGAGCTCCTCTTCGACGAGAGCGGCGACGACGACCTCGGCCATGCGATACCCCGGCGCGACGAGCCCGTAGGTCTTGCCGTCGAACGCCGCGCATTCGCCGATCGCGAACACGGCGGGATCGCTGGTGCGACACGACGCATCGACCGACACGCCCCCGCGCGGGCCGACCGCGAGCCCCGAGGCGCGGGCGAGCTCGTCGCGAGGGCGAATTCCTGCGGAAAACACCACCATGTCGACCGTCACCGAAACGCCGCTCGCGAACTCGAGCGCACCCACTCGCCCGGATCCGTCGCCGACGATCGCGCGGGTCTGGGTGCCTACGTGCACGTGTACGCCGAGCTCCTCGATGCGAGCCCTCAGCACGGCACCGCCCGCGTCGTCGACTTGCAGCGGCATCAGTCGTGGTGCGAACTCGACGACGTGGGTATCGAGGCCGAGCGACACGAGCGCCTTGGCCGCTTCGAGACCGAGGAGCCCGCCGCCGATGACCGCGGCCCGCGACGCGCTCGCCGCCGCGTCGCGGATCTTCTCGAGGTCATCGAGGGTGCGATACACGAAGCACCCTGGAAGATCCTTGCCCGGGATCGGCGGGACGAAGGGGAACGACCCGGTGGCGATGACGAGCTTGTCGTAGGCGAGCTCGCGACCCGACGTGAGGCGAACTTGCCGGCGCTCGCGGTCGAGCGCGACGACTGCGTCGCCTTGGATCACGTCGACGCCGAATCGGGCGTAGTCGCCTTCGCGGACCAAGGACAGGTCTTCGCCGCTCTTGCCTTCGAACCACTTCGAAAGATTGACGCGATCGTAGGCGAGCCGATTTTCTTCGGCGACGACGGTGATTTCGACGGCCGAGGTGAGTCCTTTTTCGGCGGCGGCTTCCAGGAAGCGGTGCCCGACCATCCCGTTGCCGATCACGAGGAGGCGAGGTCGCTGCGCGACGCGGGCTGCTGTTCGAGTCATGGGCGTGCTCCTGGATCCAATGCGCGACGTCACGCTCCGGCGCCCGCGAGGCTCGGCAGCCGCTCGGTCAAGAACGATCGCCGCAGATAGCACCACCACGTCGTCGCGACGCAGGTGGCGTAGAACGCGACGAAGTACGAGACGGCGAGGCTCACGCCGCCCGTCGCTTTGATCGACGCGCCGAGCGCACGCGGGATGAAGTAGCCGCCGAGCGCGCCGGTCGCCGCGACGACGCCGATGACCGCGGCCGTTTCACGTCGCGCCACCGCGAGCGCTCGCTCCGCCGCTTCTGCGCCCGCGCCGCTCACGCGGGAGAGGTGATAGGTTCGGAAGATGACCGGGATCATGCGGAAGGTCGACCCGTTGCCGACGCCGGTCGTGATGAACAGGACCAGAAACGTCGTGAGGAACAGCGGGAAACTCCTCTGTTCGATCGCGATGAGGAGCCCAACGGTCGCCATCGTCATGGCGACGAAGTTCCAGAACGTCACCTTCGCGCCGCCGATTCGATCCGCGAGCTTCCCGCCGAGCGGCCGCGCGACGGATCCCACGAGTGCGCCGAGGAACGCGAGGTTCGCCGTGACGTCGGGGAACTGCGTCTTCATCAGCAGCGGAAACGCCGCTGAAAATCCCACGAAGGACCCGAACGTGCCGATGTAGAGCCACGCCATGATCCACGTGTGCCGGCGCTGCGCGACCGCGAGCTGGTCTTTGAAGTTCGACCGCGCTTGCGTCAGGTTGTTCATGAACAACGACGCGCCCACGGCGGCGATCACGATGAGCGGGAGCCACATCAAGCCCGCGTTCTCGAGGTGCGGACCCTTTCGTTCGGCCGCGCCCGGAAGGATCGCGTAGCCGACGAGCAGGGGCACCAAGAGCTGGACGGTGCTCACGCCGATGTTGCCGCCGGCCGCGTTCAGACCGAGCGCGAATCCTTTTTCCTTGTCGGGGAAGAAGAAGGAAATGTTCGCCATGCTCGACGAGAAATTCCCTCCGCCGAACCCTGCCGTCGCTGCGGCGAGCGTCATGAGCCAGAAGGGCGTCGTCGGATCATTGACGAGCGCGACGAGCGCGAGCGTCGGCACGAGGAGCAAGAGCGCGCTCACGATCGTCCAGTTCCGGCCACCGAACTTCGGCACTGCGAACGTGTACGGGAAGCGGAGGAGCGCGCCGACGAGGCCCGGCACCGCGACGAGCGTGAAGAGCTGGTCGGTCGTGTAATGGAACCCGAGGCCCTTCAGTCGAGCGGCCACGACGCTCCACACGAGCCAGACGGAGAACCCGACGTTCTCGGCCAAGATCGACCACCCGAGGTTCCGCCACGCGATCTTCTTTCCCTCGCGCTCCCAAAACTCCGGATCGTCGGGCTGCCAGCGCGCGATCCAGTACTTCTTTCCCTCGGTCATCGGTCGGTCCTTTCTGAACATGATCCTGAGATGGTTTCTTCGATTGGTTCCCCGTGTTTCGGGGGTTTTCGGCCGCGCAGAACGGCGTTCAAAATGCGAACGGCACGTCGACCTGGACGGTTTTGTAGCTGGCCTTGCTCATCGGATCGTCGAGCGGCAGCGCGAACGCCACGCCGGGGCGCAGCCACTCGTCCTTGCCGACCTTGATGTGAAAGCGCGGCCCGAATGCGATGGTCGTGGTGTCTCGCGCGGCGCCCGTCTTGTCGGCGGCCACGGCCTTCGGCGTCGAGAGCCAGCGTTGATGGCGAAGCTCGGCGCCGAACGAGAACGCCGGGATGAAGAAGTAGCCGACGTGGAGGCCAGTCGTGAAATTGGTGCGCGACGAGTCGGTCGTCGGATCCTCCGAACCGCGGACGCGCGTGAGCTGGAAGAGCGTCGCTTCGGCCTGCGCCGTGAACCCGTGCGAGACGTACGCGACGTCCACGCCCGGAAACACGACGAAGTCGTTCACCGCGAACATCGCGTTATCCATCGCAGAGCGCGCGCGAATGCCGGCGGCGAGCGCCAGCTTCTGACCGGCGTCCGGATGATCGCCGCCGCCCGTGCCGACGGGCACGGTGAGTCCGAGAAAGAGGCCGAGGCGAAACTCCGGCGTCAAATCGAACACGTACGTATTTTCGACGACGCCGAGCCGCAGCACGGGCGCGAAGTGGTCGACGATCTCGTAAGAGAACGTGAGCACCGGCGCGATCGTCGAGCCGCTCTTGTCGCTGGTCGGATCCTTGTAGAACGCGAACGGCGAATCGAGGCGAAGCACGGTCGCCGCAGCCGCCGGTCGGAGGCTGAAAGGGAGTGAGTAGGGCGCCTTCTTCGGCGGAGGCGGCGCTTCGAGCGGCTCGGACGTAGTCGCGTCGGGAGCTGGCGGCGTTGCCGTCGCGGCGGCAGGCGTGGCCGAGCTCGTGTCGGTGGAAGCGGGCAGCGTCTGCGCGCCGTCGTCCTGCGCGAACGCGCGCCGACCGGTCGCGAAGGTAACGACGACGGCCGACAAAAGGACGAAGCTTCGCAGTCGCAACGGCGTGGAGATCACGCGTTGCACCCAGGGTCGGTGCATGATGTTCTTTCGAGGGGAGTGGGGAACTATCGAGACGAGAAGGTCGTCGAGTCGAGCATTCAGCGGCGTGCGCGTCGCTCCACGAGCGCCGGCTTGACGGAGTCGGTGCGGCCGTCGAGATGCCGCATCAACGCGATGACGAGAGGGCCCATTTTCGGGTGTTCGGGCATGACGTGCGGGCGCACGCCGTAAGCTTCGAGGATCGCGCGACACGTCGGGCCGACGGCGGCGACGATCACGCCGTCGGTCAGCGCATCGATCAGCTCGCGCTGCAGATCGATGCGCTCGGCGACTTGATACAGATTTCGGAACTGGATCTGGCAAGTGACGGCGAGCGCATCCACCTTGCGGTCGATGATCCGACGCACGAGGTCTTCGAGTGCACTCGTGTCGGCCGGCATCTGCCAGCGGTAGAGCCAGAATTCACGGAGCTCGGCGTTTCGCGCGAGGAGCGTCTCCGACAAGGTGTCGCTTCGCTCGCCGTAGTTGAAGAGCAGCACGCGTCGGCCGGTCACCTCGAGCTCCGATAAGGTGTCGATGATCTCGGCCGCGGTGAACGGTTCGCGCGCCATCAACGTCGGCGCCACGCCGAATCCTCGAAGGGCAGCGGTCGGCTTCGGTCCGCGGCAGATCGTGGTCACCCGCGTGAGCGACGTGACGAGCTCCGCGCGCCGGCCGAGCTGCTCGGCGAGCTCGAACAGGAGCGACACCGCGACGCCGGTCATGAAGATGACGACCTCGTGCGCGTCGCTCGCGAGCTCGTCGAGTACGCCGATCACGTCTTTCGGATCGAGATTGGAGGCTTCTCGCACCGCGGGCACACACACCGGCGAACCCCCGTGCTTCTCGACGAGCCGCGCGAGCTCGCTCTTCATGCGCGTTTCGAGGAGCGCGATCACCGGACGGCTCGACTCTTTGCGGAGCACGCGAGCGGAGTTCATCGTCATCGAATCGGCTAAACGCAACATGCGTGCCACGCGTGATCGTCCGTTGAAAACGTCGATCGCAGTCCGCTCGGAAACTGAGACGAAATCAGATCCCGCTTCGCTGCCCGACAAAGTTGTCGCTTGCTCGACCCTGCGTCCGACAAAAATGTCGGTCGTTTTCGCCGTTTCGTTGCCGTTTCTCGGTGCCAGGAAAACCAACGAAATCCGCGGCATTGCATGTCCGTCGCGGCGCGACTCGACGTGGTTACCGGCACGAAACGACATTTTCGTCGGGTGCCCTCGCGCGGTCCCGCGCGGTCCCGAGGCGACCGGAGTCGCTCGCTCGAGCTCTCCGCTCAGTCGTCGCGGAACACCGAAGGATCGATTCCGAGCTTCTGCGCTTTGTAGCGAACGATGCGTTCGGTGGTGCCGAGCGCGCGAGCCGCAGCGGCGGCGTTGCCTTTCTCGGCGCGGAGCGCATCTTCCACCAATTGTCGTTCGAGGCGCTCGACGGCCTGCGCCAAGGTCAGTCGTTCGGGGACGGTCCACGCGCCGCGCAACGACTCGGGGAGATGCGCGGGTTGCAGCACCGCGCCGTCGCACACCACGACGGCGCGCTCGATCACGTTCTCGAGCTCGCGCACGTTGCCGGGCCACGAGTGTTGCGTCAGGACGTCGAGCGCCCCACTCGAGATGCGGCCCACTTTGCGGTGGTGCTCTCGGCCGAACTTCGCCAGAAAATATTCGGCGAGCGTCGGAATGTCTGCCGAGCGTTCTCGGAGCGGGGGCACCGTGATCGTGAAGATGTTGATCCGGTAATAGAGGTCCTCGCGGAACGTCCCGTTCCGCATCGTCTGCTCCATGTCGGCGTTGGTCGCCGTGATGATGCGTACGTCGGTCCGCAACGTCTGCGTGCCGCCGAGCCGTTCGAACTCGCGGAACTGGAGCACGCGAAGGAGCTTGGCCTGCGTCGTGAGTGGTAGCTCTCCGATTTCGTCGAGAAACAGGGTGCCGCCCTGGGCGAGCTCGAAGCGCCCTTTTTTCCGCGAGTGAGCGCCGGTGAACGCCCCGCGTTCGTGGCCGAAGAGCTCCGATTCGAATAGCGACTCGGGAAGCGCGGCGCAGTTCACCTTGATGAACGGCATGCCGGCGCGCGGCGAGTTGTGGTGGATGGCTCGCGCCACGAGCTCCTTACCGGTGCCCGACTCTCCCCGGAGGAGCGCCGTCGCGTTGGTCCGCGCGACCTGGCTCACTTGCTCGTAGACCTGCCGCATGACCGGCGTGGAGCCGATCATGTTCGCGTATTCGAACTGCGCGTCGGGCCGGCTCTCGTGCGCGTCGTCGCTCGGACTCGCGCGGGCGGACTTTGCCGCCGCACCCGCGGGCGCGTCGAGGGTCTTGCCGAAGAGCGACGCGACCACGTCGAGCACGCCGACGCGTTCGCGAAACCCGGACGGATCGCGGTGACGGAAGTACGCGCAGAGCGCGCCGCGACAACGCCCCGCGACGACGACGGGGACCGCAACGAGGTTCCACCCGACCTCGCTCCAGCGCGACACGTCGACCAGATCGGACAGCGCCATCGCGTCGTGGCGCACGACCGGAACGATCACCGGTTGACCGGTCGATGCGACGCGCCCGGCGACACCGCTTCCGTACCTGGCGCGAAAGTGCTCGCGAGAGACACCGTGCGTGGCCTCGATGGCGAGCGTCCGCTCGTCCGAGTCGACGACGTAGAGGACCGAGCGGGCCGCCCCGAGACGGCGCTCGAGGACGCGCAGCGCCGCTGCGAGGCGCGGAGCATTGTCGCCGGTCGCGGCAAGCTCGCGGCCCACCTCGGCGACCGCAATGAGTACCTCGGGGGCCGGAGCGGGGGCCCCGGTGGGTCCGGCGAAACTCGGCACCGACCGAGCGGACGCACCTTTCATCGTTTCCCTTGAGCCTGAGCAAGGCCCCTTGCGGCAATGTTTCTCGAAAGTGACGGCAAGACGCAAATCCGTCATTTGGCGAAGGGACGGTTCGTGACGCCGCCTCGGTCGTCCGGTATCGGGTCCGGTTCACATGGCTGCAATCCCGATCTTCATCGTGACGTACGTCGCCCTGGCTCTCGGTCGCATTCCGGGCCTGAAGTCCGACCGCGTCGCGGCGACCATCGTCGGGGCCGCGGCCATGGTGGTCTTCCGGGTGTTGACGTTCGAGGAGGCCGAACGCGCTGTCGACGGCGGGACGCTTTCGCTCCTCTTCGGCATGATGATCATCTCCGCGGCGCTCGACGTGTCGGGCGTCTTCGCGCTCACGGGGTTTTACGTGATGCGCCGGGCAAAGAACCCGATGACCTTGCTCATCGCGGTGTCGACCGCCGCCGCGGTGCTGTCGGCGATGATGATCAACGACGTGATCTGTCTCGCGTTCACGCCGCTGGTCTTGCACATCTGCGACGCGCTCGAGTGCGAACCAAAGCCGTATCTGATCGCGCTCGCGACGTCGTCGAACATCGGGAGTGTCGCGACGATCACCGGCAATCCGCAAAATATCCTGATCGCGTCGCTCTCGCACATCTCGTACGGACGCTTCGCGCTCGCGCTCTTGCCGGTGACCGTCGTCGCGCTCGCGCTGAACGTCGTCATCATCCGCGTCGTCTACAAATCCGAGCTGACAAAACCCTTCAGCCACCCCGCGAGAAGCGCGCCACCGCACGTCCAGCGAGCGGATCTCGTCAAGGCGGTGCTCGTCGGCGCCGGCGTCCTCGTCGCGTTCATGGTCGGCGTACCCCCGGCGCTCGCCGCGCTCGTCGGCGGATCGTCGATGCTGCTCACGCGTGCGACCGAGCCGAAAGAGCTCTACGCTCGCACGGATTGGACGCTGCTCGCCCTCTTCGCGAGCTTGTTCGTGGTCGTCGCCGGCATCGAGCACATCGGCCTCGCCGCCGAGCTCGCGAGCGCGTTCACCGTGCTTCGAGCAGATACCGTGTTCGGACTGAGCGCCCTGACCGCGCTCTTGTCGAACCTGGTGAGCAACGTGCCTGCGGTGATGGTGCTGAAGACCGCGGTGCCGCATTTGCCCGACCCCGAAACGGCGTGGCTCACCTTGGCCATGGCGTCGACGCTCGCGGGCAACCTGACGCTCTCCGGCTCGCTGGCGACGATCATCGTCGTCGAGCGCGCGCAGGAACGAACGAAGATCACGTTCGGCGACTTCTTGAAGGTCGGAGCTCCGAGCGCCGTCGTATCCGTCGCGCTCGGAGCGCTCTGGCTCTCGCTTCGATGAAAACCTTCGTCGGCGCGTCGCCCGAGAGGAGGCCGCGCGACCCCGCTTGACGTCTCGCAAAACGGAAAGTATGTCTCTTTTCGTGGAACACAGCTCGTCCCGGCGCTGTCCGAAGCCGCGTTAGCGGCTCACCGAATGTCGTTGTTTCTCGTCAAATTCGGCAGAAAAACGGCGTTCCTCAGCATCAGGAGAGATCATGATCCGTTCCTTTCGTTCCTTGGGCTCGAGCTCCATCCGGGAGCCGCTGCGTCTCGCCGGGCTCGCGTTCCTTCCCGCGCTCGTCGCGGGCATCGGCATCACGGCCGACCCGAGCGCCGCGCTCGCGCAAACCGCGACGCCCGTCGCGCCGCCGGTCATTACGATCCTCAAGTCGAGCCCCCGCGTCGCCAAAGGGTTGGTCTTCCTCGCTCCGAAGATCACCGCGCCGGGCGTCACCGGTCCGCAGGGTCCGGAGATCATCGACGATCAGGGCCGACCGATCTGGTTTCAACCCGTCGCGTCGGCGGACGAGCAGGTCACCGATTTTCGGGTTCAACGCTACCGCGGCGAGCCCGTGCTCACGTATTGGACGGGCTCGAGCCACACCGGCGCCGGTCACGGCGAAGGCACCGACACCATCCTCGATCGATCGTATCGCGTGGTCGCGACGGTGAACGCCGGTAACGGCTACAGCGCCGATTCGCACGAGTTCCACCTCACGCCCGAAGGCACGGCGCTCATCACGGTGTATCACCAGGAGCCCTACGATCTGTCGTCGGTCGGCGGCCCCGCCGACGGGCAGGTGTTCGACGGCATCGTTCAGGAGATCGACGTCGCGACGGGCAAGGTGCTCTTCGAGTGGCACAGCCTCGATCACATCGCGCTCGACGAAAGTGAAGTCGCCGCGCCGACCACGTCCGCGACGGCGTACGACTACTTCCACGTCAACGGCGTGAACATCGACTATGACGGCAACCTCATCATTTCGGCGCGCAATGCCTGGGCCGCGTACAAGGTCGACCGGCACACCGGCGACGTGATCTGGCGGCTCGGCGGCAAGAAGAGCGACTTTGCCCAGGGGCCCGGCGCGACATTCGCTTATCAGCACAATCCTACCGCTGCCGGACTCGACACGGTTCGCATCTTCGACAACGAATCGACGATCGGTCCGTCGCGCGTCATCTGGGTGCACCACGATCGGCGCGCCGGCACGGCATCTCTGCTCCGCTCCTTCGAGCATCCCGACGCGCTCTCCGCGGGGTCTCAAGGCAACTCGCAGGCGCTCGACAACGAGGACACGTTCGTCGGTTGGGGCGCGACGGGGCGCGTCTCGGAGTTCGACGCGTGGAATCATCTTCTCTTCGACGCGAGCGTCCCGACTGGGTACGACACGTATCGGTCGTATCGCTTCGAGTGGGTCGGGCTTCCCGCGACGGCGCCGAGCGCGACGGTTCAGGCGAACGCGGACGGCACGGCGACCGTGCACGCGATCTGGAACGGCGCCACCGAGGTCGCGCACTGGTTCGTGCTCGGCGGTGACCGGGCCAGCGCGCTCGTTCCGATCGCGGTGACCGACTGGAACGGCCTCGACACGTCGATCGCCGTGAAGAAGACGCCGAAGTTCGTCGAAATCGTCGCGACGGATCGCTTCGGACGTCCGCTCGGACGATCGTCGGCGGTCGCGACCGGCGGTTGACCTAGCGCGGAAAGCGTGAAATCGGGCCGTCCGGCGATCTCATCGAGACTCCGCGCGGACGGCTCGACGGTGGCAAGCGCTTGCCCGGAGGTAGCGCGCCGTTCACGAGCTCCCGTGCAGTATCTTCTTGGAGCCCGAGCACGAGAAAGCGCTCGGGATCGAAGCTGCCTTCGACGGCGTCGGCGACGGCGTCGGAGATCTTCACGATTCTCACGTGCGGCGTGCACTCGCCCGATTCGTGGTGAAAGGAGCAAGCGTCCACGATCTCCGCCGGGAGCTGCCACGCCTTGGCGACTTCGGCTCCGGCGCGGCAATGGTACGCGGCGACGAGTTCGGCAATTTCTTGGTCGCCGCCGGGCGGTGGCCGCAGTTCCTCGAGGATGCGGTAGATGCGCGCCTCGCCGATGTCGTGAAGCAGACCGCACATGTACGCCGAGTCGAGGTCCATGGAGAGCATCTCGGCGGCTTGCCGAGCGGCGAGGGCGCACACGACGCTGCGATCGAACGAGCGGCGCACTGGTTCGTGAAACCGCTTCAGCCCGGTCATCGACGCGGCGTAGACGACTTGAAACAAGAGGTCGCGCGTGTGCTGCAAGCCGAGCCGCACGATGGCGGCTTGCGTCGACGAAGTGCGGAGCCCGCGGAAATAAATGACGCTGTTGGCGACCGATAGAAATCGCGCCGCGATGGGCGGATCGCCGTCGATCAATCGTCCGAGCTCGGACACGCTCGCTTCGGGATTGCCCGCGAGTTTCAATGCATGCGTGGCGACGCGGGGAAGCACGGGGAGGGCGGCTCGACCCGTCTCCATCTTTCTGACGAGCGCGAGCTCGAGCTCCGAACGAGGTTTCTCGGTCAGCTCGGGCGCAAGGTCCGCCGTCTGCGCTTCGATGACGTCGAGGGCGTTCATCCCGGGGGGATCCTTTGAGTGGTGTCGAACTCGACGACGTGGGTCGCGGCTACCACCGCGGTGGGTTCGGGTTTCTGCCCGCTGTCGAAGACGACGCGATTGCGTCCGAGCCGCTTGGCTTCGTAGAGCGCGAGATCGGCGCGACGCAGCAAGGCGTCGGGCGTTTCCGCGCGGCGCGGATCGAACAAAGCGGCGCCCACGCTGACCGTCACCGACAAGGCGAGCGGCTCATCGAGGGTCGTCCCCGCGACGGTGCTTCGGAGCCGTTCCGCGACCAGCTTGAGCGATTCCGGACCGGCGCCGGCGATGACCGCGACGAACTCTTCGCCGCCGTAGCGCCCGACCACGTCGCCGGGACGCAGGCACGCTTTCAGGAGGTCGGCGAGACCGACGAGCACGCGATCCCCGACGTCGTGGCCGAGGCGGTCGTTGATCGCCTTGAAGTGGTCGACGTCGACGAACAGGGTTCCGAATCGCCGACTGGCGCTGCACCCCTTGTTCACCGCACGGACGAGGGCACGACGATTCAACAGGCCGGTGAGCGGATCGAGCTCGGCGTCGCGTTTCAAACTGTCGCGCTCACCGCGGAGCCGGACCAGCGCGTCGAGGTGTCGCTTGTTTCGGAGCTGCACCCGGAGCCGGGCTTTGAGCTCGATCTGGCGTTCGTGCGCGAACACGAAGTCGTCGGCGCCGGCGAGGAGCCCTGCCGCGACGACCGCCTCGCTGCACGCCTGGTGGCCGACGAGGACCACCGGAAACGGCTGACGGGGATCGCTTGCCTTGAGCTCGCCGCAGAGCTCGAGCCCGCTGCCATCTGGGAGGTCCATTTCGATGAGCACGAGATCCGGCTCGAACTCGTCGACGAGGCGCATCACCTCGTCCGAATCGCAGAGACAGAGGATCTCGTGGCCCTCGCCTTCGAGGAGCCGTTCGAGTGCCCCGCGCCGTTCCTCTTCCGCTACGAGCGCCAGGACGCGAGCACGCCGTTCTTCGCCGGGCCGGTCGCTGGCAGTCCCGAAATCACCCATCATCGACGAAATCCGCGAAGCGGAATCGGCCAATGAACGAGGTGCCACGTGGAGATGAACGACTGTTCGCCGCAATCATTGAGTGAAGAGTGTTGCAGGATGCTCAGCCAAGTCGGAGAACCTGCGACATCGGAACCCGCGCTCGCCGTCGCCCCCGGGTGCCGCGCAACCCCGGGAATAGCGCGTTATAGGGGTGGGAACGCGCTACAGCACGCTGCATTCGCGGGAGCGGTGGTGAGTGGGAAGCAGTTGGACGGGAGCGGATTGCAGAAAAAGCCGTACGGCGTTTGGCCGAGGCATTGGCTGTCGTTGCCCGCGCTCCGGTTACACCCCGTCATCGAGGTGAACTTCTGCTGGCACGCGAAGTAGGCGCTCTTCTGGGTGTCGCAGCCCATCGGGCCCTTGGTGCAGTCGATGGTCGCGGTGGTCGCGCACGTGACGTAGGCGTTCCACTCCGTCCCACACCCTTGTGGGGTGTAGAGCGTCGTCGCGTCGATGCAGCTCTGCAGATTCGTCTGCTGGGAAAACGTGCCGCACACATCGGTTTCGTGGGCGACGAGGTTCATGCATTCCGGTGAAGCGGGTGGAAGCGCCGTCGCACCGCCCGTGCCGCTCGCTCCGCCGCTATTGCTGGTCGGCCCGGAATCGACGCTGCCTCCCGATCCGAGGGCGCCACCCGCGCCGCCGGTTCCGGTTCCGCCGCCGCCCGAAGAGCTCGAGCCACAGCCGAGCGGGATCAGGCCGATCAGACTGGCGAGCGCGACGGCTCCGAGCGACGTCCCTCGACGCATCGCCCTAGTCGTGTGGGCCCCGGGAACTTCACTAGCGGTCTGGCGACGCCGAACCATTCGTCCAATCCCTTCGCACGCCAGCTTACATCAAACTGTCGCGATCCACGACCTGAGCGCGCTCGCTTTTCACGACGTCCCGTCGCCGACACGCCCGACTTCGATCTGTGCAGAATGTTCCACCGCGCTGGCACTTGCTGGGGCGTAACGACGAGGACGAGTCCATCGAAGTGATGGGAATTCCGACGCCCCCGCATTGGAGAGGGCATCGAAATTCCCCTGCAAGGTACACATTTGACTCGTCCACTGGTTCTCTCGTGGTGCCTCGATTCTAGTGAATCGAGGCACTACCCCGACAGATCGCGATCGACGATGCGCGACTGGATGGCTTCCGCGATGTGCGGCGCTCGTACCGCGTGGCTTCCCTCGAGGTCGGCGATGGTTCGAGCCACGCGGACGACCTTCGTGAACGCTCGCGCCGAGAGACCGAGCCGGTCGACGGCTCCCGCGACGAGCCGTTCGCTCTCGGAATCGAGCGGCGCCACTCGTGCGAGCTCCGACGACGAGAGCGTCGCGTTCGACGTCGCGCCGACGAGGCCGCTCGCGACGCGCGCGTGCTGTCGTTCGCGGGCGACGAGCACGCGCGCGCGCACCGATTCCGAGCACTCGCCGGGCTTGCCCCGCACCAAGGCGTCGACCTCGACGGGCGGCAAGCCGACGTGCACGTCGATGCGATCGAGCAGTGGACCCGAGAGGCGCGCGAGATAGCCGCGCCGCGCCTTCTGTGTGCAGCGACAGGGCCGCGACGGATGCCCGAGGTTGCCACAAGGGCATCGATTCATCGCCGCGACCAGGACGGGACGCGCCGGAAACCACGCTCGCGCCCGCGCGCGCACGATGCACACCGCGCCGTCTTCGAGCGGCTGGCGCAGCGACTCGAGCGCGCTTCGCCGGAACTCGGGGAGCTCGTCGAGAAAGAGCACGCCGTGGTGGGCGAGGCTCACTTCGCCGGGGCGAGGGAAGTCACCGCCGCCGACCAGGCCCGCGTCGCTCACCGAGTGGTGGGGCGCGCGAAAGGGACGCCGCGCGACGATGCCCCGCTCCGGCTCGACCAGCCCGGCGACGCTGTGGATCGCCGTCGCCTCGATCGCCTCTTCGTAGCTGAGCGGCGGCAAAATGGTCGGGAGCGAGCGCGCGAGCAGGGTTTTTCCGCTGCCCGGCGGTCCGAGCATGAGCAAGTTGTGCCCGCCCGACGCGACGATTTCGAGGGCGCGCCGCGCCGTTTCCTGGCCGCGGACCTCGGCGAGATCCGGCGCGGACGCGGCCGCTTCCGGCGAAAATCGGGTGCGCGGAACGACGGCCAGCGGACGGGTGCCTTCGAGGTGTGCCACCACGTCGGCGAGAGAAGCGGCAACGTGGATGGTCAAATCCGAGACCAGGCCGGCCTCGGCGCGATTTCCGTCCGGGACGATCGCGCTCGTGAAGCCGCGCCCGCGCGCGCCGTCGAGCTGCGGGAGCACGCCGCGGATCGGGCGGAGCGCGCCGTCGAGCGAGAGCTCTCCGAGGAGCAGCACGCCGTCGAGCGCGCCCTCGCGCAGCTTCCCCACCGCGTCGAGCGCCGCCGCTGCGAGCGCCAAATCCAAAGCTGCCGCGCTCTTTTTCAGATCCGCGGGAGCGAGATTGACCGTGATGGCGTACTCGTCGAGGAGCACGCCGAGACGCGCGAGCGCGCTGGCGACGCGGACCCGCGATTCGCGCACGGCCGCTTGTGCGAGCCCGACCATTTGAAAGAAGGCGGGGCCGCGCGTGCAGCACACTTCGACGCGAATCGGCCGCGCTTCGAGCCCGACCAGCGTGCTCGAATGGGCCGCCGCGAGCCCGAGCGGAACCCCCTGGATTTTTCCTGCGCTCATCACCACAGGGGCGTTTCATTGCACGCCGCGTGCCGCGTCACACCGCCGCAATTTGCCTGCACCGCGCGCTCGAACCCCTGGCGCGTCGAAGGTTCGCCACCGACGACGTCAGATTGCTCGCGAGCGCGACCCGGCGGAAGTCATTTCGCGACAGGCGCCGGTTTCGCGACGGGGATCGACTTGCCGTCGGGCGCCGCGGCACGCGCGGCGCCGAGCTCGTCCAAGGCGAGCAAGTAGCCGCCGAGGATGCGTCCTTGATCGTCGAGGGCGACGGGAGTCGAAACGGCTGCGAGAGCGCGGCGGCCGATATCGCCGTAGGTTTTCTTGCCGGTGATGGACTCGAGCGCGGCGAGAAAGCGCGCGGCGAGCACGTTGGGACGGAAGGGGTGCTGCCTTCGTTGGAAGGCGCCCTCGGCGTCCGGATCGACGGTGTGTTCGAAGAAGGCGCCCGGCGCAGGGTCGAGCAGGGTTTCGACCATGCGCGCTTCGATGTGGACGGCCGCGTCGCGATAGTGGGCGTCGTGCGTCGCTTCGTAGAGAACGGCGCACGCGCGGCCGAGGCTCGCGGCGTCCGCGAGAAAACGGACGTGGCCATTTTGCGGATCGTGAGCGACGGCGCCGGTTCCGTCGACGTGAGTGGCGAGGAGCGAATCGCCCGCGCGGCGGGCGCGCGCGAGCGCCGCGTCGTCACCGGCGACCCGCGCCAGGTCGACGAGCGCGGCGATCATGAGGCCGTTCTCGTAGGCGTACACGTGAGTGTCGACCCACGGCACTCCGGCGGCTAGCCGGCCCTTCTCGTCCATCGCGTAGTAAGCGTGACCGGTTACGAAGCGCGCGTGTTCGTCGTGAGCGCCGACGTCGGCGTCCTGGTTCGTGTAGAACGTGCCGTCGGGGCTCGTGAGGAATCGATCGACGTAGCGCACGATGTCGTGCGCGTCGGTGAGCACGTCGGGCCGTTTCGTTTTTTCGTACGCGCTCGCGTAAGCGTCGAGGTTCGCGGCCTGCATCGTCATCAGTTTCTCGAAGTGCGGCTTCGCCCAGGTTCCGCCGACCGAGTACTGATAGATGCCGCCCCATACCGGATCGATGAGCGCGCGCTGCCGTTCGATCGAGAAGGAGGCGCGTCCGAGCGCGTCGGGATCGGTCGTCGAGGCGCGCACTTCGAACTCGATGTCCTCGCCGAGCGGCGTCTTCTGGCGCATGCCCCAGCCGCCGAGGGCCCTGTCGTAGTACGACGCGAGATCGCGCGTGCCGCGCAGGAAAAGCCACGGGAGCGCGTCGACCGGCGCGGAGGCCGCGCCGGGTTCGCCATCGTTCGACGTTTCGACGCGAGCGGCTCGATTGACCGCCATGAGCGTCTCGAGCATCGCGTCGGGTGGAATGAAGCCGCGCATTTTTCCGACTTCGTCGCCGTCGGGTGAAAACACGATCGTCGCGGGCCAACCCCAATCGCCGTAGCGCTCTTCGATGTCCGGACGCGCGTCGATGTCGACCTTCACGGCGATGAACCGATCGCGGAGCAATTTGCCGACCTCCGGATTTCGATACGTCACCTCCTCCATCACGTGACAGAAGTGGCACCACGCGGCTGCGCAATGAAGCAGGATGAAACGATGCTCGCGGCGCGCGCGGTCGAACGTCGCCTTGTCGAACGTCTCCCAGTTGAAGAGCTGCTCGGGCGCGGTCTCTCGAGCATGCGCGACGTCAGGGCCGTCGGTGCCGCTCGTGGCGTCGTCGTTCGGAGCCATCGCGGGTGGAAGCGACGGGGCTCCGGTCGCGATGGGCGCGACGAGCGCAACGGATGCGACAGGTGCAGGACCGGGCGCGGGAGCAGTATTCGGGCTCGCGGGCGGCCGCGTGCACGCCGCGCTGAGGCCGAGAGACTGCGAAACGACCAGCAACGCGAGGTTCGACGAGAAGCGCATGGTGCGAAGTGATGGGTGCGATGGATACGGCCGCGCGACGGGTGCGGATTTTGGCGCACGGGCAACCCCGCGTGAGGCTCCGGCCTTCCTTCGCGCGCGCTTTCAGGATATCCGAAGCCGTGCCTCCAGCGCCGGTCGTCGTGGAGATCGCGCCGGCGACGTCGCCGGCCCCGCTTCGACAAGCGCTCATCGCGGCGTGCAATCGCGCGGTTCACGACGCCGAGTGCGTCGAGGAATCCGACGTTTACGGCGCTGGCACGCCGGGCGTCGTCGCCATCGTCTCGTGGCGGGACGCGGCGCACGCGCACGTCGACGTCGCGCTTCGGGTCGAACGACAATGGGTGGCGCGCGATATCGATTTCGTCCCTGCCGACGCGGAGATCGAGCGCTGGAAGACCGTCGGGCTCGTGATCGGGACGCTCGCGGGCGTCGTTGCGCAACACGCGGCGCCCGGCGCGAAATCCGCGGTCGTTCCCGCGACGGGAACCGCGCCCGCGACGGGAACCGCGCCTCCAGTGCCGGCCGGCCCGGCGCCTGCGCCGACCCCGAGCGGCGCGGCGTCGAGCGCGGACGTCAACGCGCCTCCAGCGTCGACCACCGAAGTGGTCGTACCGCCGCTTCCGCCTCCTCCGCTGGAAAGCACGCCCAAACGCGCCGAGTTCGAACCCGACGAGGCGTTGCCGTCCCGAGCGCGCGGACCGCTCGGACTCTTGGAGGCCGGCGCGCTCGTCGGTTCTGCGCTCGATCGGGGACCGCCACGGTTGGGCGTCGAGCTCGACGCTCGCGCGCGCCTCGTTGCTCCTTTTTTTTATGGCACGCTGGGCTTCGGGTATTCCGTTGGCGCGGGCTCGGTCGACGGGATCCATTCGACGTTCGCCGAAGCGTTCGCGGGGCTCGCCGTCTTGCACGAAGTGCGTCCGTTCGGCTTCGTCGTTCACGCGGACGCGGTCGCGCGTCGATTCGGGGCGTCGTTCGACCACGCGGGCGCCGGTCTGCCGAGCAGCGAAGGTCGCTGGCTAGGCGGCGCGAGGCTCGGCGCCGAGGCGACGTACTGGACGTTGCCGTCGTTCGGCGTCTTCGTCGCTGCCGCCGGAGACGCGGTGGCCGGCACGACCGATCTCTCGATCGACGGACGTTCGATCGGGTCGGCTTCCGCGCTGGGGTACTCGTTCCGCGCCGGCGTGTCGGTCGGGCTTCGCTAGCCTCGATTTCGGCGGTCGGGGCAGCGCTGCGACGTCACTTCGCCGGTTCACATCGCTCGGCGAACGGCACGCATTCGCTTCCGGTGGCGCAATCCATGTCGGTTCGACACTCGACGCAAGAGCCCTTTTGATCGCAATGAAGACCTGACGGACACTGCGTGTCCACCGAGCACTGGACGCACACGCCGAGCACGCAATACTGAACCCCGGTCGACGTCGATCCGGCCACTGGTATGGTCGAACAGTCGACGTCATTGTCGCATTCTACGCAGATCCGCCGCGTGTCCGAACATTTGAGGCCGGTCTGACAGGGGGCGGTCGTCTTGTTGCACCCGAAGGCGCATTGCTTGAACACCTCATCGCAGACCCATCCGGAGGGACATGCGGTGTCGACGTTGCACTGCACGCAGCGACCCGTGTCCGTATCGCACTGAGGGAGAAACGGCGGGCATTGCTTGTCGCTCGTGCACGGGCCGAAGAGCAATCCCCCGTCGAAGGGGTGAACCCCCGCGTCGTCGAACGCGCGCAGCCCTCCGGTGCCTCGAGTCACGCCACCGCCGCGTCCGCCACTCGACTCCATCGTCGGGCGCCCTCCGGTGTCGTTCGGCGTCGTGCCGCCGCTCGCGACGGTTCCGCCGCTTGCGCCAGTTCCCGTCGTTCCGCCGCTGCCGTTTCCGTCCCGCCCCCCGTCTGCGGAGATGACGCCGCTCCCGCCGCTCCCCGCGTCGTCGTGCGCGCGCGTCGCGGTCGTCGAAAAGTCGAGCACCTTGCGCCCACAGCCCGCGACGACGAGGAGCGCGGCCAGCGCCGGGCCCCAGATTCGCGTCGTTCCCGCGCGCCCCGTTCCACACACGATCCGCAACGTCCAAGTCCCTTGCCACGCCGAAGAGCTCACGACAAGGTCATCGCGAGTCAGACTTCGGCGTCGAAGACGCAATTCCTTCTCGCCCTGGCCAAGGTATGAAAGAGCGCCGAAGGCTCGAAAAACTCCGGGTTTTTCGGGGTCACTCGGGACCACCGCGAAAACCTGCCTGGCGGCGTCCGGGCGGGGTGACTATTCCGGGAGCACCCGTGTCGGAGAATCGCGCTCGTCAAAACAGGGCTCATCTCCGCGCCGTCGAAGGAGGCGGCGCGCCGCGCGAAGATCGCGTGAGCGACGAACAGCTCATCGACGCCGTTCAGCGCGGCGACAGCCGAGTGGCCGACGAGCTCTATCGGCGCCTCGCGTCGGTCGTCGATCGCACGCTCTACAAGATCTTCGGACGCCGAGAAATCGACCACGACGACATCGTTCAGATGGCGTTCGAACAGGTCGTCGAGACGCTCGCGAAGCAGCAGTTCGCTCGAGCGTGCAGCTTGGAGACCTGGGCGTCCCGGGTTGCCGGCCACGTCGGATTGAACGCCCTCCGGACGCGTCGCCGTGAACGCCGCTGGCTCGATCAACGGACCGACGTCGCGCTCGCGTCGAAGCACCGGGCGTCCTACCAAGATTCGGAGCGAGTGCTCGAAGCGCGAGCACGACTCGAGCGGGTCCGGCAGCACCTCTGCGCGATGAAACCCGATCAGGCCGAGACACTGTTTTTGCACGACGCGCTCGGGCACGACCTCGCCGAGATCGCGCTGATGACCGGCGCTTCGGTCGCGGCCACTCAGTCGCGGCTCGTTCGCGGCAGAAAAGAGCTCTTCAAGCGGCTCGACAAGGAAGCGAAGAGCTCCGGTAGGGCGGACGAGCCATGAGCGGCCCCGACGATCAGGAGCGCGCGAAGGAGCTCAGCCAGCTCTGGCAGGCCTCGGTCGTCTCGGTCGAAGACGAAGCGGATGCGACCGTTCGTCGAGATCGCGTGGTCCCCGTTGTCGCCGCCGCCATCGTCCGCGCTCGGGCGCAGCGCGATCGTCGTCGTCGGACACGTCGCGCCTGGTTCGGTGTTTCGGTGGCCGCGGCGGCCGCAGTCGCCGCCCTCGCATTCGGAATGACCCGCGGTGCTCATCCGGCGTTGACGCGGTCAGCCGTTTCCGTCGCGATCCACGCCGCTCCCGCGGCCGGCTCGGCGCGGGCTTTTTCGGGGGTGATGACGGTCGAGCACGCGGGGCGGTCTGCAACCGTGGACAGCTCGGTGCTCGCCATCGGCGACGCCGTGACGACCGGGCTCGACGGTAAGGCGGAGCTCCGACTCTCGGACCTCGTGGTCGCGAGCCTCGGCGATTCGAGTGCGCTCGCCATCGGCGCCGCGGGAAACGCCTACCACCACGTTCGGCTCGACCGCGGCTCACTCGACGCGCACGTCGATGACCGCGTGAGCAGCGTACCGAAGCTCGTCGTGGAAACGCCGGACGCGACGGTCGTCGTCACTGGCACGATCTTCCGGGTCGACGTGGGGCGCGACGAAGCGGGCAATTCCGAGACGCTGGTTTCGGTCGCCAAGGGACGCGTCGTCATTCAACGCCCCGGCGCCGACAACGCCGCGGTTCGCGCCGGAGAGACGTGGAGCTCGGCGGCCGCGCCGCCGTTCGTGCGACCGTCCGACGCCGTCGTCGACACGTCCGCCGTGGGGCCAGACCGAAGCACCGGCTTGCGCGGGTTTTCGTCGCGAGCGACGTCCGGCAATGCCGCCGGCGCGCTCGCCGTTCAAAACGCGTTGTTCCAGCAAGCGGCCGACGCGCGAAATCGTGGAGACGCGCACGAAGCGGCGGATCGATTCGGCGAGCTCCTGTCGCGGTACCCGAGCTCGCCGCTCGCCGGCGAAGCCCGAGTCGAGCGCATGCGGGCTCTGGCGCGAAGCGGACGGCTCGACGAAGCCGCACACGAAGCGCGTCGCTACCTCGCGGCGTATCCGGAAGGTTTCGCAAAGGACGAAGCGCGTCGTCTCGTTCTTTCCGACGGTGCTTCGCAATAACAGCAAGATCGGACAGGGTCGTGCCTGGCGCTTGCCTGCTCGCGTGACTATCCCTGTCGGATATGGCCACGACTCTGCAGGAGTGACGAGCGAGTGAGCCAGCTGACGGATCTGGACGCAGATAGTTTTTTTCGGGCAGGGGACGACGGCACCTACGAAGGCGGGCCGGCCGATTCGAAACCCCCGTCCAAACCGCGAAACCAGATCGACGACGAAACGTCGCCAGAAAGCCGTGCCGAGGCCGTTCTGGCTCGCCGAGCCAAGCTCACGAAATGGGTCGCCTTCCTGGTCATCGCCCTGGCCGTCGAGTTCATTCTGGCTGTGGCATTCCGGTAGGCCGGCGCCGATTCATTTCCTGCCTGCTTCGCGAGACCGTCGGTGACTTTCTCACCAGCGCAGGGCCATCCAACCGTCCGATCGCAGGTCGAGCCCAAAGCCGTGGGCTCCACTCCCGGTGCTCACTTGTGTGTTCCGGGAGTGTGCGCGGCGCTCGAATTTCCGTTCAGGGGCCGGGGGGGAACCTGGTCCAGGCGTGAAATGACGCCGCGCGTTCGACGAAACATCACGCCACCCGCGCTCGTGTAAGCTGGTGGCCCATCATGATCCACACGGTCGTTCTCGTTCCCGGTGACGGCATCGGACCCGAAGTGTCGGAGGCGGTCCGGTCCATTTTCGAAGCCGCGGGCGCCCCGGTGCGTTTCGTCGAGCACCACGCCGGCGTGACGGCGCTCGAGCGCGGAGAAAAAGACGTGCTCCCCGAGAGCACGCTGGACGCGATCCGGCACCACCACGTAGCGCTCAAAGGCCCTTGTACGACGCCCATCGGGACCGGCTTTCGTTCGGTCAACGTCGCGCTCAGAAAGACCCTGAACCTGTACGCCGCCGTGCGACCGGTCCGCACGATGCCCGGCGTGGTCACGCGCTTCGACGACGTGGATCTCGTCATCGTGCGCGAAAACACCGAAGGCCTCTACAGCGGGATCGAGAACCAGATCACCGACGGCGTGGTCGCGTCCATGAAGGTGGCGACGCGGCCCGCGTGCCACCGGATCGCGCTCTGGACATTTCGTTATGCGACGCACCGGAAGCGAAAGAAGGTCACGGTGCTCCACAAGGCGAACATCATGAAGCTCACCGACGGCATGTTCATCGAGGAGTCGCGCAAGGTGCACGCGCGCGACTACCCGAACATCGAGTACGAAGAGACGATCATCGACGCGGGGACGATGCGGCTCGTCCAGGATCCGAAGCAGTTCGACATATTGCTCTGCGAGAACCTGTACGGCGACATCGTGTCCGATCTCTGCGCCGGCTTCGTCGGCGGGCTCGGCGTGACGCCGGGCGCGAACATCGGCGACACCGACGCGGTCTTCGAGGCCGTCCACGGCTCGGCGCCGAACATCGCGGGGCAGAACATCGCCAACCCGCTCGCGCTTCTCATGAGCGCCGTCATGATGCTGAACTACATCTCCGACGAGCGCGACGACCCCGAGTGTCGGAAGGTCGCCGTGAAGATCAAGGGCGCCTACGACCGTGCGCTCGAAGAAGGACAGAAAACGCGCGATCTCGGCGGAACGCTCGGCACGCGTGAGTTCGCCAGCGCCATCATCTCGCGCTTCTCGTAGCGATCCTGCGCCGCGCGGCTCGACGCGTTCAGCGGAGCTCGACCGAGCGCTTGGAGAGCGCTCCCTCGAACCCGGTGATCGGAAAACGTGCGGTTCGGGCCGTGTCTGCGCCGCCCAGGGCCAGACCGAGCGCCACCAGAACAACGCGAAAATGCGCGCCATCGTCGGGATGCGCCAGATCGGTGGCGGGCGCTTTGTCACGCCAATCGACGAGGGCGTCGACGTCGAGCCGGGCGATGTGTTCCGTTGCCCAGGCGTCGAACTCGACAGCCCACGGCGGCACCGTCGGGGCGATCGGCGACCCGACGCCGTCGAAGGACGCGAGGTTGTGCGTCATGCCCCCGCTCGCGACGAACGTGACGCCCTCCGCCCGGAGCGGCGATAGACGCGCCCCCAAACGAAGCAGATTCGCGTCGTCGACGTACGGATACGACACTTCGAGCACCGGGACGTCGGCCGCCGGAAACAGGCACGAGAGCGGCATCCACGTCGTGTGGTCGAAGCCGCGGCGGTACTCGTCGCGGGTCACGGCGTAGGCAGGTTCGAGGAGCGACTCGACCCGAGCAGCGACGGCTTCGCTCGGCGGCGTCGCGTAGTCGAGGTTCTGGGGGAGGAGCCGCTTGAACGCGCGCGGCAGATCGTACATGGCAAACCCAGTTGCCGTTCGCCCGAGCGTCATCTTCCGCGACGCGTAGTGCGGCGTCATCACGACGATGGCGCGCGGTTTCGCGAGCGTCCGACCCCAGGCGCGAAACTCCGAAATCCGCTGCTCGTTGCCCGGCAAGAACAGCGGCGAGCCGTGGCTGACGTAGAGCACCGGGCTCGATGCGTTCGTCGCGCGCGCAGGATTCGCGAGCGTGGGGCCGAGGGCGAGTCCGAGCGCTGCGCCGAGGAGCTCGCGACGCGACAGAGAAGGAGAATGCCGTTCGGTCATTGCACGCTCGCGCGGCTTCCGGGAGCGCTCGAACCGACGCTCGGGTGACAAGTGAAGCACGAGAAGCCGGTCTTGGTTCTTGGGTCGTAGGGCGGCGTGCCGAGGAGATCGACCATCGTGGGCGTCACGTCGTCGCGCATGAACTTCGCGATGCGTGCCATTTTCGGATCGGCGTCGCTGTCTGCCGGCAAATGCGCGGGATCGAGCGCCGGAAGGCCGTGCGGCATGGCGTAGTGAACGGCCTCGGCGTCGCGGCCGTGACACGTGCGGCACGTCATGTCCGGATACGGCGCGCCGTCGAAGTGCTGGAAGAGCCGCGACATCGTGGGCAGGACGGCGAACGTCATCGTGTCGTGCCGGTCTTCCCAGCTTGCGATCGCCCAGTCGTCGATCGTCGTCGCATTCGCCGGCCGCGATGGGGTTCCCCCTGCCGATCGCGTCGCCGGCGCGCAGGCCAGCGACGTCGTGAGCGCTAGGCCACCGAGGGCACCGAGGACGCCGAGGACTCCGAGATGCCGCAGACGGACCGGCGCCGTCGCGCACGACATCGCGGCTCGCCGTTCGCTCACGCGATCCGTCGCGCGACGCCGCTCGTTCACGAAATTCCTCGCGCGACGCCGCTCGTCGGGTCGTGTCGTTTCACGCCGTCGGGAACGCCGGCCTCGAGGTCGCGCGCGTCGAGAAGGCCGCGCGCCCAGAGCGTCCGTTCGACGATCGTCCGGAAGATGCGTTCGAGCGCCTCTTGGGTTTGGGTCCCCTCGAGTACCCCGAGCGCCCTTGCGATGGCTTCCAGCGTCGACAGCCCCTCTTCGCGCGTCTCGGTACGGAGCCGGTAGATCGACGCTGGTCCCGGTGGCAGGGAGACGCACGGCACGTCGCTCATGCCGGGCACGCGCTTTCGTACCTTGGACGCTTGTCGCCAATTTCCGTCGGGGACGATCAACGTGAACGTGTCGTTGGAGTTGGCGAGCTCGTGGAGCGGACGCGCGTCCGGATCCGGGAAGAGCAGGAGCGGACGCGAACCCGGGGGCAACGCGAGCGGCGCGCTCGGCTCCGCCGGAGTGCCGCGCACGACGACTTCGCTGTTCGTGAGGCACAAGGTGGCGAGCCGTCCCGTGTTCGTCGGTTTCCGATCTTCGAACCGATGAATCACGAGCACCACGCGCGTTCGCGTTTCGAGGCGCGGCGTGAGCGCACACACGCAGAGGCTGCCGTGCATGCGGCAGCGCGGGCAACGCAGGGCAGCGTTCTTTCGCCGGCTCACGACCCGGTTCTACTGCATTCGCGGGCGCGCCGCCGACGCGAGCGCGAGGGACCGGGTTCGCGTTCGCCGACGCAGCCCTGCCAGGAAGAGACCACCCACCCCCAGCGCGCCCACGTCGCGTGAGCGCTCGTTCGTTTCGCCGCGAGGAACCGAGCAGCCGCATCCACTGCTGCTCCCTCCGCCGCTCGCGACCCCCGCGTCGCTCGTGCCCGATGGTCCGCCGCCGTTCGCGCCGCCCGATGCAGAGGCGTTGCCTCCGTTCGACGTCGCGGTGCCTCCGACGCTGGACGCGCCGCCGTTCGCGCTCCCGCCGCCGTTCGAAGCGCCGCCGCTCGACGTTGCGGTCCCGCCCTTGCCGGACGCGCCGCTGTCAGCCGCGCCCGTCGTGCCGCCGCTGCCCGCCGCGCCATCGCCCGTGGAAGCGTCGCCCGGAGTGGCGGTGCCCGCGTCGGGTACGATCGCCGCGGCGGAGACGTACTCGAAGTCGCGAATGACGACCTCGACGTTTTTGCCGTCGGACGGAGGCGCTTTGAAGCACCACAGGTTCATCCCGAGCGGCAAGGGCTGTTGCGGGATGTTGATCGTCGGGTTGTCGGGCGCGTACGTCCAGGTCTTCAGCTGGTTGGTCGTGTCGAAGACGCGGTCGAAGCCTTTGAAGAGCGAGCTCGTGATGTGATCGGTGGCCCACTCGAATCGCGACGTCGATTGGGTCGTTCCGCCGAGCGAAAACGTGTAGTCGAGCTCGCCGACGGTGTCGCCGGCCGCCGGATAATCCGTCCAGTCCGCGTTGGGACCGTTCGCGACTCCCCAACGCGAGTACTCGATGTCGATCTCGTTCGTGCCGTCCTTTCCGATGCCGGCGGCGGGCCCGTAGGGGAAGAGACCGAGCACGACGTTCTTGTCGAACGTGTCGATCGCGGCGTCGACCTGCCATTGGTACGTGCCGAATCCGAGCAGCGTGGTCGTGAACAATTCCGAAGCGGTCCACGTCCCGCCGTTCTGCGTGATCTTCAGATGCAGGTACCCGTTGTCGTCGATCGAGACGTTGTCCGGATTGCCTTCGGCAACGCCGGCCATGCCGCCGCTCGTGACGTTCCACTCGAGTCCCTTCCACGACAGCGTCGTGGCCGCGCCGGCCTTGCAGCACAAAAAAGTCGAAGCCAGCGCCGTGACGGCGACGGAAAGCGCAACGTGTCCCCGAATAAGCATCATCGGTCGCATTGTACCGCGCTCGCGGAGCCGCGCGCGTCACTTGTTCAAAAAGGCGACGACGCGTTCGGCGGTGATCACCGGTTGCTCGAGGGAAAGATCGTGTCCCGAGCGTGGGATGATCTCGAGCTCGGCGTTCGGCAAATCTCTGAGGAGCTCGGCCTCGGAGCGTTCGCGCGCGATCCGATCCCACTCGCCGAAGAGGAGCAGCGCCGGTGGATGCTTGGCGATGAGCGACGGGCTCGTGCGATGCCGTGCGGCGGCGAGGGCGAACAGCAGCAGATTGCGACGGGTCGCGGGCTGCTCTCGCACCGAACGCTCGATGGCCTGAAGCCGCTCGGGATGATGCTTCCGAAAATCGGACGAGAGGATGTTCCTGACGAGCCTGACTTCGGCGTCCACCCCGGGCGACGTGAACGAACCGAGGAGCGGCAGCGCGCTGAGGACGACGTGGCTCGACACGGTGCCGATGTTCGGCAAGGTCGACGCCAAGACGAGGCGTTCGATCCGCTCGCCCGCATCCGCGGCGAGCCACGACGCGACCATCCCGCCGAGCGACAAGCC